>Ga0316202_10000047_pt1 | contig 218698 bp, 182 predicted proteins | sample 3monrhotite_MG_FD_204934 | JGI IMG/M metagenome (GOLD analysis project Ga0316202, IMG submission 204934) | Microbial mat bacterial communities from mineral coupon in-situ incubated in ocean water Damariscotta River, Maine, United States -... | ecosystem: Environmental > Aquatic > Marine >...
CTATTGTTTTTTAATAAAATTTCTATTCTCGATACTAATTTTAAGTCTAAAAAGCCTAAAATTAACTCGAATTGACGAAATTTAATCAAAATGCACAACGAGTTTTTAATAATAAATATATAGGTTTAAATAACCTATTTAAGATTAAATAATTATTTTTACACAAATTAAATTAAATATGAAATTGGAAGAAGATTATACTAGTGAATTTGAATTAGCCTTGGATGGATTTGTCAATGACTTAAGGAAATATATTTCAACAGAATCAGGAGAATGGACGATTAAAGGGTTTATTGATGTTTACAAAAATATCTATACAATTTCATCAGACACTAAAATTGTTTCAAAAATACTTGAAATTCATATTTTTCCCGAAATATTGAGATTTGCAGAAAGTTCTGGTTATAAAATTATTTTAGCAGAACACCAGAATTGGTATCCTGATTTGACCTTTGTGAATAAAGAAAATGATAAAGTGAAATTTGCTCTTGATTTAAAAACAACTTTTCGTCGTAATAGTAAAACAGCTGGTTTTACATTAGGGAGTCATGGTGCTTATTTTAAGGAAAGAGATAAAGATAAAAATATTCAATTTCCATACAATCAATACTCAGGACATTATTGCCTAGGAATTATATATACTAGGACTGATTTTGATGATGATTTAGCTGAAACTGAAATTTTTCAAGTAAATGAACTCGAAGAAATCTATAGTTCTGAAAATGATCCTATTGGTGAAAGGCAGGTAACTAAAATAGAAAACTTAAAATCAATAACTTCAGTAATTAGGGATTTTGACTTTTTCGCTGCACCAAAATGGAAAATTGCGAGTGATAGTCAAGGTTCTGGAAATACAGCTAATATTGGTTCTATAAAGGATATAGATGATTTGAAAGCAGGAAATGGAGTTTTTAGTAATCTTGGCGAAAAATGGTTTGATGAATATTGGATGAACTACGGAACAGCAACGATGATAAGTGGAACTGAAACAGTTAAAGTAACAAGTATATGGGATTTTCTTGAATTTAAAGGGAGATTAGACTTAATTGATAAAGTTGTTGTAAAAGGAGCCAAAAGAAGAAAAAAGAAATGAAAATATTTGTACCCCCTATAAAATCACAAGGGATAAAGACGAAAATGGTTGAGTGGATTTCTTCAAATGTTGAAGAAGTTGAATTTGAAAGGTGGGTTGAACCTTTTATGGGAACTGGTGTAGTTGCTTTTAATGTTAGGCCAAAGAAAGCTCTTTTATGCGATAGTAACCCACACATAATCAAATTTTATAATGCTTTAAAAGACGGAGAAATAACAAGTGGTTCTGTAAAAAAACATTTGATTATCGAAGGAGAGAAATTGTTAAAAACTGAGGGAGAATATTATTACGAATTAAGGAAGAGATTCAATGAAGAAGGAAGTTCTTTGGATTTTCTTTTTTTAAGTCGTTCTTGTTTTAATGGCATGATGAGATTTAATAAGAAAGGTGGATATAATGTTCCATTTTGTAAAAAACCAAATCGGTTTGCTCAAGCTTTAGTAACAAAAATCACCAATCAAGTAGAAAATATTTCACAGATAATACAAAGTGGAGATTATATTTTTAAAAATCAAGATTTCAAAACTACCTTGAAAGAAGTAAAAGCAAATGATTTAGTATACTCAGATCCTCCTTACATAGGGAGGCATGTTGATTATTTTGACTCTTGGACAGAAGAAGAAGAAATTTTATTAAAAAACGGTTTGCTTGATTCAAAATCTAACTTTATTCTTTCAACATGGCTAAGTAATAAATATAGAATAAATGATTATGTATTTAATGTTTGGCAAGATTTTTTTATTACAACTAAAGAGCATTTTTATCATGTAGGTGGAAAAGAATCAAATAGAAACGCAGTTTATGAAGCGTTGTTATCAAATGTTAAATTGGTTGATAGTATAACAAATTCTGAAATGAAATCTAGAATTCAGTTGAATAAATCCCAATTGACTTCAATAGAGCATATATACCAGCAAACTGAACAATTGACTTTAGAGTTGAAAGAAAATAGTAGTAATAAATAATTTCATTATTAAAAAATAATTATTCAAAATTTATGAAAAAATCAATTTATATTTTACTCGCTTTTTTAATTACATTTTCTAATTTAAACGCAAGTTCTCCTGATTGGGGAGCAACGGGTCATAGAACTGTTGGAAAAATTGCAGAGGATTATTTAAGCAGAAAAACAAAACGTAAAATTGCTGAACTTATAGAAGGTCAAAGTTTAGCATTGGTATCAACTTTTGGAGATGATATAAAATCAGACAAGCGTTACAATAAATTTTACACTTGGCATTATGTAAATATGCCTTTTGGTGTAAAATATGAAGATTCTGAAAAGAATCCAAAAGGAGATATGGTTACTGGAATTGAGAAATGTAAAGAATTTATTTTAGATAAAAATACCACTAAAGAGGACAAAGCATTTTATTTAAAATTGTTGGTTCACTTAATAGGAGATTTACATCAGCCGATGCATGTTGGCAGAAAAGAAGATAGAGGAGGGAATGATATTCAAGTACAATGGTTTAATCATGGAACTAATTTACACAGAGTTTGGGATTCTGATATGATTAATCATTTTGACATGACATATACCGAACTTGCTGGAAATGTAAATGAAATTTCTAAAGAGCAAGTGGCTTTTTTGCAAAAAGGAACTATTGTAGACTGGGCAAACGAAACTCAAACATTTGCTGTAAAAGCATATGCTTCTGCCGAAGTTGGTGAAAAATTAGGTTATAATTATATGTATCAAAATTTTGGTTTGGTACGTTCTCAATTGCAAAAAGGTGGAGTTCGTTTAGCAAAGGTTTTAAATGATTTATTTAAATAATTCACAAATTATAAGTATTCCATCTACGTTTTTCACGAACAAGCATGGAATTAAATTTTTGAGGGATTTCAATTTTAAATTCTATTATTTCAAAAGTTTTTGGATGTAAAAATTTCAGTTCAGCAGCGCATAAAAAAAGCCCTTTACCTTTGTGAAGGGTTTCTTTGTTTCCATACAATTTATCCCCAAAAATAGGATGTCCAATTGATGCTAAGTGAATTCGAATTTGATGCGTCCTACCTGTTTTAGGCGAAACTTTTAAGTAACTTAAGTCTTCATATTTTAAAGAGTTTATCACTTTAATTATTTCAAAACTTGTTTTTGCTTCTTTAGTTTCAATAGGTAAATTTATAGTTTGATTTGTATGTACTTTTCCAATTACAATAGCATAATATTTTTTTTGTATTGTATGCTTACTAAATTGATTCCCTAATTCAATTTGAGCAGTTTTAGTTTTTGCAATTAATAACAATCCAGAAGTTTGGCTGTCTAATCTATGCACTGGCGTTGGCCAAGGTAAACTATCTACTGAGTTGCTTTTTTTTAAATTAAAAGGCAATGCGTTATAAATAGTTTTATAAGCATTTCCACTAACCGATAAACCTGCCGGTTTATTTATAACAGCAATTTCTTGGTCTTCATAAATTATTTCTAAAGAACATTCAAAAACTTTTGGTTGTGTTTGTGGTTTCTCAAGAAGTTCTATCACAAAACCATGTTGAACCCAAGTTCCAGTTTGTGCAACTTTTCCATTTGCAATAATTTGCCCTCTTTTAATTGCTTTTTTTATCCCAGCATTCGATGGGATAAATGAGTGAAATATTGTGGTAGCGTATTCTTGTAAACGAATATTTTCTATTCCTTTTGGTACAATATGAGAATGTATAGTTTTAATAATCTTATTTTGTTACAGTAATTTATTTTTGTAAAGCAACTCAATTACTTCTTTATAATCAAAAGATAATTTTAATTTTACGGCTTCATCATAAGTAAACCAATTATAATCTAAAACTTCTAATTCTTGAACTTTTATTTCTCCACCCCAATTTCCTAAAAAGCGATAAAAGTTTCTGTTTTGCCAAACACCTGTTTTTAAAATTGAAGTAGGAGAGAAGTTTAAATTACATTCTTCTTTTACTTCTCGTATAACATTCTGCTCGGCGGTTTCACCTTTTTCAGCTCTTCCGCCTGGGCAGCCCCAAAATTCAGGATAGTTTTCAGTATAGTTGGAACGTTGAAGTAAGAGTATTTTTTTTTCTTGAAGTATAATACCTGATGCAGCTAAAATCATAAAAGCTCATTATTGTTTAATAATTCCTATAGTTGCTGTTTCAGCTGTTGCAAGATTCCATTCTTTGCTTGATAATAAATTTCCATTGGCATCATACACACTAAATTCGGCAGTGTTTGGACCAGAAAATCCTTGGTTTAAAGCTTGAAAATCAATTCTATTATAACCTTGTTTTAATTCAACATAAAGTACATAGTAATTTCCTTTTAAACCAATATTATCACTTACCACTTGTTCATTTAAATAAATTTTAATTCTATCTCCATCTACATAACTATAATCTCTACATTCAATTTTTACCGTTTTAGTAGCACTTTTAATAGTGCCTAAACTAAAAGTGCTTACCAATTTTTTATTGGTTACATCTTTTCCTTTCCAATATTTTTTACCTATAATATCGCTATCTTCAGGTAATTCTTCTAATAAAAAATTTTGCGTTTGTGCAGTAGGTTTATGTTCATTCAAATTTTTGTCAATAGCAGCAGTATTTAATTTAGTCTCATTTCTAAGATCTAAATCTGTAATGGGTTGTACTTTATTAGTTGCTGAGGTAGCTTTTAATTGATAATTTCCTTTAATAGTATTAATTTCATCACCAATTTTTTTTGTAGTGTCATTTTGTGAAAATGAGTTTACAGAATTAAAACTAATTAGTAAAATAAAAAAAAGCGATTTTAAAGTGTTATTCATTTTTAATATTTAGATCTTAGTATCAACAAAAAAAGTGCCACTTATTTTTTGTAAGTATTTTAAAAAGTAAAAATAACAAAAAAAGCCCCAATACGTATTAGTGCTTTGTATTAATTGTTTGTTAAACTGTATATTAATTGGCTATAAATTTTAAAGTGTAATAATTCCCGTTATTAGTTCCAATTTTTAAAAAGTAAATACTTTTAGCTAAATATTGAAAAGAAATTTCTTTTTCTATTTTGGTAGTTTTAAATACTTTCTGACCTAATAAATTATATACTTCTACTTTATTTATTTCGGTTAAGTTTTGTGTGTTTTTGAAATGTAAGATATTGTTGTTTACATAAAAATTAAGTTTTTTATTAAGTTTTTCAATGGCAACCGCAAGAGTTTCATTTAAAATTTCAGAATCTGTTAGTGCTCTGTTATATATTTTTATTTCATCAATAGAGCCTTTATAGAATTGTGCTAAATTAGAACCACAGCCAATTGTTAAGTTTCTCAAATTTATAATACTACCTGTATAGGTAGTTGGTTTTGAAATATCTAAAACACCATCAACATAAATAGTAACACTTATGCCACTTTTAAAAACGGTGGTTATATTATGCCAATTAGGATTATTTAAATCAATATTTCCACGGTTTTCAATACCGTTACTAGGTGTAAATTCAAACCAACTGTAAGAATCACCATAACTACCTGTTCCAATTGCATAACTTGGTTCACCAAAAGAACCCTTGTATTTCGAAATCATATAAATAGCATTATTATAGGCATCGTGTTTTGCCCAAAATGAAATACTAAAAGATTGACTAGCTTGAACATTTATATTTGGATTGTCTAAAATAGAAATGTAATTACTTATGCCATCAAAATAGTAAGCGCTATTTGGAGTTCCATTTCTATCTGTTGTTAAGGTAGCTCCATTTATGGTTCCATTATTACCATTTCCACTTTCATCATTGGCATTGCCGTTAAATGGGTAATAAGCAACAAGATTACTAGCGGTAAATTGTTTTTTGGAACCATAATATTTTACGCCATCAAATGCCACCCAAGCTCGGTAATAATAAAGTTGGTCTTTGGTTAACCCAGTAATATTATCAGAATATACTCCTAAACCAGTACCAGAATTAGTAACACTGGTTGCAGTAGTTACATCAAAATTTTGTGTGGTTGCATACACAAATCCTCTGGTAATAGTAGTTGCAGTTTCTGCAAAAATAACGTTCCCTTCTAAAGTTGCTGAAGTTGGTTGCTGGTTTGTAGCAGCATTTGTAGTAATATTTGTAACTGCTTCAAAAGCACCAGCATCCATAGTTGTATTAATGGTTCTGTTGTTTCCAATAATATCAATAGTTGGTGTATCTGTTGTAGTTGGATAAGAAGAATTATCTCCAAAATTAATAGCTGCGGATTCTGGATTTATATACCAATTGGCATTTAATATTTCATCTAATTGAGCTGGAGTAGTTGCGTTACCTTTAAAAGTTGTAGGGTTGGTAAATCTTGGGTAATTTTCACCATATATAACCCCATTATTAGCACTTGAAATACCAATATTGGTTCCTGTTGTTGGAATATCTTGAATACAATTGTTTTCAACTGAGTGACCACTGCCTGATACTACATGAGTTGATTGATAAGTACTATTCCCCCAAATAATACCATTAACAGTACTTCCATAGGAACCAAAATGAACTCCATTACCACCATTATTTACTATGGTACAATTATTAAGATAACCTTCGCTTAGATATGCTCCTGCTCCATATGTAGATTCATTATTTGCTATTACACAATTTATTGCTTTTGGAGCACTATTAATCCCTGTAATTTTAATACCACCACCAAAATTTACACTTTTGTTGTTTACTATATATGAATTGTAAATTCTACCATTTGTACTTATTGAAATACCACCACCTGAATTGCTAACTTCATTAGAATAAATTTTACAACTATATATTTCAGCTCTTTTGGAAACGAATATTCCTCCTCCTTCATTAGTTGCATAATTATTACGTACAGTACAATTTCTTATATATGCATTAGAATCACCAGAATCTGCAGTTATAATTAGAATACCACCACCGTTACTTTCGTTTGTTCCGCTACCATTAGCATAGCCATTTTCAATAGTAAAACCATCAATTTCTGTATTATAAGATGTCCCATTGAAAGAAACTACGTGATAGGCATTATCTGTATTATCATCAATTATACCAATATCTCCATTTAAAATTGTAAGATATAAATCGGGATTTTTAGTTCCACCACCGATAGGAAATCCTCCAAATATTTTTTTATCTCTCGGAATATTAAAAGAAATTGTTCTGTCCGTAGTTGCAGTAGTGTAATAAGTGCCTTGTGCTACATTTATAGTAGTATTTGAACCAATATTAGCAATGGCTGTTTGCAGATCGGTGTAGGCATTTGCCCAATCAATTCCGTTATTGGTACCTGTTGCATTTTGGTCTACGTAAATAGTTTGAGAAAAAAGTGTTTGGGAAAGAATAATGAGTGCTAAAAAGAGTAATTTTACTTTCATAACTTAAATTTTTAAATTAAAATTATGGGGTATCTATAAAATTACTAATAGAGCTTTAAAAATAGTATGATATTAGTCATAAAACAAAAAAATACCTTAGCAAATGCTAAGGTATTTTACTTTATATATGATTAAATGAATTATTTTATCAATTCAAAACTACGTTTTATAAATTTAGTGAGCTCTTCACCGTGTAATAGGTTTTGAGAAAGTTTCGCTAAATCAAAAGCTTGTTTTATTAAAGCTTCTTGTTTCTTTTTGGTTTTAGTAGTTAAAATTTTACCAACCAATTCGTTATTTGTGTTAACTACTAAATTATACATATCTGGGAAATTACCCATTCCCATCATTCCACCACCACCAGTAGCTTGCATTTCTTTCATTCTACGCATAAATTCAGGTTGCGTAATAATAAACGGATTGGCATTTGAATCCATAGCTTCTAACTGAACAGTATAGGTTTCTTTTGGAACAGCTTCTTCAATAATAGGCTTTAATGTTTCCTTTTCTTCGTCAGAAAGTTTGCTGATTGAAGTTTCTTCTTTTTTAATTAAGTTTTCAATATGATCACCATCAACTCTAACAAATTGTACATTTTCTTTTGCTCCTTCTAATTTTTGAATGAAGTGAGAAACAATAGGAGAATCTAGCAATAAAACTTCATATCCTTTTTCTTTTGCAGCTTCAATATAACTGTGTTGTGCTTTTTCATTGGAAGCATACAACACAATTAATTTACCATCTTTATCTGTTTGAGTTGGTTTTATTTTTTCTTCTAATTCAGCAAAAGTAAAGTAGGTTTTATCAACAGTTGGATACAATGCAAATTTGTCAGATTTTTCGAAGAATTTATCTTCCGAAAGCATTCCGTATTCAATAATAATTTTAATATCATCCCACTTTTCTTCAAAAGCTTTACGATCATTTTTAAATAAACTTATTAATTTATCAGCAACTTTTCTTGTAATGTAACTTGCTATTTTTTTAACGGCACCATCAGCTTGTAAATATGAACGAGAAACGTTTAGAGGAATATCTGGAGAATCTATTACACCACGTAACATTTGTAAAAAGTCTGGTACAATTCCTTCAACATTATCTGTTACAAATACTTGATTCTGATACAGTTGAATTTTATCTTTTGAAGGGTCTAAGTTTTTGTTCAACTTTGGAAAATATAAAATTCCAGTTAAATTAAACGGATAATCTACATTTAAATGAATGTTGAATAAAGGTTCTTCAAATTGCATTGGATACAATTCTCTGTAGAACGATTTATAATCTTCATCATTTAAATCGGCAGGAAGCTTTGTCCAAGCTGGATTAGGATTGTTTACAATATTAGCAACTGTAATTGTTTCTGGTTTTGCATCTTCAGCAGCATCTTCAGCTAAAGGCAACGTCTCTTCGCGTGTTCCAAATTTAATTGGAATAGGCATAAACTTATTGTATTTATTTAAAAGCTCAGTAATTCTTTTTTCTTCTAAAAATTCTAAAGAATCATCATCAATATGTAAAACAATCTCAGTTCCTCTTTCTTTTCTCTTCGTTTCTTCTAAAGTATATTCTGGACTTCCATCACATTCCCAACGTACAGCTTTAGAGCCTTTTTGAAAAGATTTAGTAAAAATTTCAACTTTGCTGGCAACCATAAATGAAGAATAGAAACCTAAACCAAAATGACCAATAATTCCAGAGTCTTCAACTTTGTCTTTATATTTTTCAACAAATTCTTCTGCTCCAGAAAAAGCAACTTGGTTAATGTATTTTTCAACCTCTTCCCCAGTCATTCCAACTCCTTGGTCAATAATTCTAATTTCTTTTTTTTCTTTATCAATTTTAACTTCAATAATTGGATTTCCAATATCTCCTTTAATTTCTCCTAAAGTTGATAAGTGTTTTAATTTAAGAGTTGCATCTGTTGCATTTGAAATTAATTCACGTAAAAATATTTCGTGATCTGAATACAAGAATTTTTTTATAATGGGAAAAATATTTTCAGCCGTTACATTAATACTTCCTTTTGTCATATCTTAAGTTTTTAATTTTAATATTTATGTTATTTGTTAGTCAAAAAAAATACCAAACTTATTTCTGTGACAAACTGACACTTTTAAAAATAATTACATAAATTGTGAACTATAAATAAAAGTAGCATGACTCAATATGATTATGTAATTATTGGAAGTGGATTTGGAGGTTCAGTTAGCGCATTACGTTTGTCTGAAAAAGGTTATAAAGTGTTGGTTATTGAAAAAGGAAAATGGTTTAAAAGTGAAGATTTTCCAAAGACAAATTGGGAATTAAAAAAATGGATTTGGGAACCGAAATTTAGGCTAAGAGGCTTTTTTAAAATGACTTTTTTAAATCACGTTACCGTACTTTCTGGTGTTGGAGTAGGTGGTGGCTCTTTAACGTATGCCAATACATTGCCAATACCTAAGCAACATTTTTTTACATCGGGAAGTTGGGCAACTTTAAATAATTGGGAAGAAAAATTAAAACCACATTATCAAACAGCTTATAAAATGTTAGGAGCAGCAGTAAATCCTAAATTATACGCTTCAGATTTAACAGTTCAAGAAATAGCAAAACATATTGGAAAAGAAGATGATTTTGAGGCTGCTAAAGTTGCGGTTTATTTTGGTGAAGCAGGGCGAAAAGTTGAAGATCCTTATTTTAATGGAAAAGGACCTGATAGAACTGGATGTACACATTGTGGCGCTTGTATGACAGGTTGTAGGTATAATGCCAAAAATACGTTAGATAAAAATTATTTGTATTTAGCACAACAACTAGGTGTTCAAATTTTAGCCGAAAAAGAAGTTTTTAATGTGACTGCTTTAGGTGTTGAGGATGGTTCTGATGGCTATAAAATTGAATTTAAGTCTAGCATTGGAAAAAAGCAACTAGAAAGTGTAACTACAAAAGGTGTTGTTTTTTCAGGAGGCGTTGTTGGAACTGTTCCTTTGTTATTAAAGTTAAAAGAAAAATCTTTACCTAATTTGTCAGACTATGTTGGAAAAAATATTCGAACCAATAATGAATCTTTATTAGTAGTAACTTCAACAGAGAAGAAACCAAAAGATTATTCAAAAGGACTGGCAATTGGATCCATTTTACATACCGATGAAAATAGCCATTTAGAACCTGTGCGTTATGGTGAAGGTTCTAGTTTTTTTAGAACACTAACTATGCCGCTGGTGTATCATAAATATGCACTATTTAGGTTTTTAGGGATTTTTGGTTTAGCTTTAAAAAAACCGTTAAGACTATTTAAAACTATTTTCGCTAATAATTATGCAAAGCGAACAACCGTTTTATTATTTATGCAAACGTTGGATAGTTCACTTAGGTTAAAACTAGGGAAAATTACAAAAATGAAAACGGAACAGGAAGATGGTCCTAAACCAAATGCATTTATTCCTGAAGCACTCACTTTAGGTAAAAGATTTGGGGAAGAAGTAAAAGGAATTCCGTATGCTAATATCACAGATGTATTACTTGGAACACCAACTACGGCACATATTTTGGGCGGAGCAGTTATGGGAGAAAATGCTTCAACAGGAGTAATAGACAAACATTGTAAAGTATTTGGATACAAAAATATGCTGGTTTGTGATGGTTCAATGATTTCAGCAAATCCAGGTGTAAATCCATCATTATCTATTACGGCTATTTCAGAATATGGTATGAGTAAAATCCCCATTAAAGAATTTTAAATTATTTTTTAAAATGAAAGAAACAAACGATCATATTATAGTTGAAGGTTTTAAACATATTAGATATAAACACGAAACATTTTCGGAAGCCAAAATGATTCTTAGATCAAAAGAATATTATGAAGGGTTAGCTAAGCGGAGGTCAGTTCGTCATTTTTCAGATAAACCTGTTCCAATAGAAGTTATTGAAAATTTGATTAAAGCTGCATCAACAGCTCCCTCTGGCGCAAACAAACAACCGTGGACATTTTGTGTTGTTAAAAATCCGAGAATAAAGAAAAAAATTAGAGAAGCTGCAGAAAAAGAAGAGCAAAGAAGTTATAATGAGCGAATGAGTGATGAATGGCTGGAAGATTTAAAGCATTTAGGAACTGATGCCAATAAGCCTTTTTTGGAGATTGCTCCTTATTTAATTATTGTTTTTAAACGCCCTTTTGAATATGGTGTAAATGGAGAAAAACATCAAAACTATTATGTAAACGAATCTGTTGGTTTGGCTTGTGGTTTTTTAATTTCAGCTATTCATAATGCAGGATTGGTTACTTTAACACATACACCAAGTCCAATGCGTTTTTTAGAAAAAATATTGGAAAGACCAGCTAATGAACGTGCCTTTTTATTGTTACCTATTGGTTATGCTTCAGAATATGCATATGTACCAGATATTGAGCGTAAATTACTTGATGAGGTTATGAAAATATATTAATTTTTTCTAAAAAAGTTGTATTTCTTTTTTCATTTGCATTTTTTTGTTTTACAGCATATTTTACAATTTTGGTGTTAGGCCTAAATTGATTAATGTCTTTAAGAAAATCTAATTTTAAAATAGCTAATAAAATTCGTTTTGTGCTAAATTTTGTAGAATTGATATTTTTCATATAAAAGTTATTAACCAAAATTAAGAATTAGCAATAGATTAGTTGTGGAAATATAGAGTTTTTAGTATGTTTGATGAAATTGATAAAAATATAAAAAATGTATAATTCGAAGATAACAGGTCTTGGTTACTATGTTCCTAAAAATGTTGTTACAAATGATGATTTATCCAAAATGATGGATACTAATGATGAGTGGATTCAAGAAAGAACAGGAATTAAAGAGCGAAGATGGATAAAGGAAGGGAGTGAAGATACTTCTGCTGTGATGGGGGCGAAAGCATCTCGAATTGCTATTGAAAGAGCTGGATTAACTAAAGATGATATAGATTTTATTGTATTTGCCACTCTAAGTCCAGATTATTATTTTCCTGGAGGTGGAGTTCAATTACAGGAAATGCTTGATTTAAGAACTGTAGGCGCTGTAGATATTAGAAATCAGTGTTCAGGTTTTATTTATGCCATGTCTGTTGCCGATCAATTTATTAAAACAGGAATGTATAAAAATGTATTGGTGGTTGGTGCAGAATATCACTCAGGCGGTTTGGATAAAACAACTAGAGGCAGAGGTGTAAGTGTGATTTTTGGTGATGGAGCAGGAGCCGCAGTTTTATCAAGAACTGATGACAATTCAAAAGGTATTTTATCTACTCATTTACATTCTGAAGGGAAACACGCAAAAGAATTAATTGTAGAATCTCCAAGTATAAAACATTGGGTGCCTGCATTAATTGCTGAAAATGATAAAAATGACGAATCTTATTACCCACATATGAACGGAACGTTTGTATTTAAACATGCAGTAGTTCGTTTTTCTGAAGCAATTATTGAAGGTTTACAAACCAATAATTTAGAAGCAACAGATATTGATATGTTAATTCCACATCAAGCAAATTTGCGCATTTCTCAGTTTGTTCAGAGAAAGTTTAAGTTAACGGATGACCAAATCTATAATAACATTATGAAATATGGAAATACCACTGCAGCATCGGTAATAATTGCATTAACTGAAGCTTGGGAACTAGGTAAAATAAAAGATAATGATTTAGTTGTTTTAGCTGCTTTTGGTAGTGGCTTTACTTGGGGAAGTGTTATTATAAGATGGTAATTCTAAAATATATAAAGCCTCTAAAATGCAAGTTTAGAGGCTTTTTTTAAAGGGTATTGTTTTAACTAATTCTAATAATTATAATATCCTTTATATATTTTCATTTAGTAATTATAGATGTTTTAACAGACTGCAATTTTACGATTACTGTGCTCGTATCGTGTTAACAATTAGTTAATTAAATGTGAATAATACATAAATATTTTTATATAAATCCACCACCACCTTTTGTTTCATTATTATCTCTAGATTTACGACTTTTGGCTTTGTTTTTTCCGCCACCAAATCGATACATAAATCCTACATATGCAGTTCTGCTTTCCCAGTTAAATTGTCCGGCATAAGGATATGGATTTTCAGAAGCAAACTTAAATTTCATTCCTTGAAAAATATCATTCACTCTAACACTTATTGTTCCTTTACCATCCAAAACATTTAAACTAGCACCAGTATTTAGCATCCACATTGGATCTACTTTAAATTGAATAGATTCTCCACCACCTCTATACATTGCAAATAATTGGAAGCGAAGATTTTTTGTTGCTTTAAAATTGTTACTAACTCTAAAATTTAGGGAGTTATTGGTTATTTCAAGTTGTTCACCGTTTGCAACACCACTTTCTTTTTGCGTGTATAAGTCGAAACTGGCATTTACTCTCCACCATTCTGCGAACTTATGATTACTAGATAATTCTACACCATAACGGTTATTGCTATCTGTGTTTGAGTAGGATATTTCAACATTGTTATCATCTAATGGATCTTTATTTAAAATACGTGTAATATTGTCATTTACTCTTCTATAAAATGTACCAAAAGTAAAAGAACCTTTTTTGTATTGACGTGTATAGTTTAATTCAAATGAATTAGTAAATTGAGGTTTTAAATTAGGATTTCCAACAGAAGTGATTTGTGGTGTGCTCCATTCTCTAATTGGATTTACCTGACCAATTGAAGGACGGTCAACTCTTCGGCTATAACTTAATTGATATTGGTTTTTTTCTGAAGGATTAAATGTGAAAAACGCAGAAGGATATACGGAAAAAATTTTGTCGGTATAGTTTGCAGTTTCAGTTCCTTTAACAAATTTCCCAGTTACTTCATACTGTTCCAAACGAGTACCTAATTGCATCGATAATTTCTCTAATTTATAATTATAATTTACATAGCCTGAATAAATATTTCTGTCATAGTTAAAAGCAGAATTATCTTCATTAAATTGTGTAGTTATGCGGTTATTTTTTGTTTTGTTTATTCTAACTTCAGCTCCCAATTCTAATTTAGATTTTTCTGAAAGTGGATTTGTATAATCTAAATTTAGTAATGTGTTACTTTTATCATTTCCAATAATATCCGTGTAATTTAAGTAAAAATCGTTATGATTAATTAGTTCTTTGTATGTTGTATTTTCTGGCTCATTCGAGTTTGAAAAATTTGCTTCTAATTCTAAATTATGCCCTTTTTTTTCAAAATCTAGCGTATAATTAAAATTATAAGTTTCAGAATTAGTTTCACCATTCAATAACATAGGACTTTCAGTATTCATAATATTGTTAAAAAAAACAAGTGTATTACCATGAAATGTATTCGATGAATTATTTTGAATGGTATAAAATGATATGGTGTTTTTATCATTTAAATAAATATCAGCACCAAATTTTAATAATTGAGAGGTTCTATCTTCTAAAAATAAAAAATCTTGGATAGATTTATTATCAAACCTAGTTACCTTTCCATAATTTTTACTTTTGCCAGCATTTAAACCATAATTAGCAAAGAAATTTACCTTTCCTGTTTTTAAATTCATATCAATAGATCCATTAAAACGTGTGTTTTTACCAACTGTAAGTCCAGTATTAACGGAACCGTTAAATCCTAAATTTGCATTTTTATGTAAAATGATATTAATAATTCCACTCATTCCTTCAGGATTATATTTTGCAGAAGGATTGGTAATTAATTCAATACTTTTTATTGAGGTTGATGGTATTTGTTTTAGCAATTGAGCAGCATCAATATTTGTTGGTTTTCCATCAACTAAAACTCTAACATTTTCATTCCCACGAAGACTAATATTCCCAGTTTGACTATCTACAGAAACAGATTGTACATTATTTAATAATTCTGAGGCTGTTGTACCTGCCGAAGTTAAATCTTTACCTACATTTATGACCTTGCGATCAATTTTTTGAGTTATTGTTGAGATTTCTGCAATAACAGTTACTTCATCTAATTTAGAAGCTTCTTCTTTTAAAGTAATAGTTCCTAAATCTATTCTTGAATTTGATCGGGTTATTGAAATATTTTTAACCTCAGTTTTGTATCCAATAAATTGTATTTCAACAATACTTTCACCTTCGGGTATTTGCTTAATGGTAAAATTACCATTGTCGTCTGTAATTCCTCCTGTAATTATTTTATGTGTTGCATCTTTTATAACTATACTAACATAGGGTAAAGCTTCATTTGTTGCATCAATAACTTTACCTGAAATTGCTCCAGTTTTTAAATTATTGTTTGAAGGAAGTTGAGCAGAAATAGTTATTGAAAATATAAGGCTGCATATTATTAATATTTTTTTCATTTGAGATAAGTTTTTTTGAATAATGATTTTATAATTTTAGATAAACCTTAATTGTGAAGAAGTAGAATAACGTCTTCTGTTATTCCAGCAAGTGCGTTTTGAAGTATTTATTAATTCAAATATTGATTTACTCATTTTACTATTTTGGCTATTTATTGATTTCATAATTGTTAGTTTTAAATTTTATACTGCAAATATATATTATTCACACAGTACTATGTTAAACAAAGTACTATTTTATGAATTATTTAACATTTTAGAGCATTAATATTAAATGAGCAGTACCGTAAGTTTTACTATATTTAAAAGACTATTAATAAGTTTTTATGTTACTTTGTTTAACATATTTTAACTAATTTTAACAAATGAATAAGAAGACTTTAGTGTTGGGAGCATCAACAAATCCAAGCAGATACTCGTATTTGGCAATACAGCGATTAATTTCTAATAAACAACAAGTTAAAGCGGTTGGAAGAAAAGAAGGAGAAATAAATGGTGTAAAAATTCGTACAACTAAAAAAATATTTAAAAATATTCATACTATTACTTTGTATTTAAATAAAAAAAATCAAGTTGAATTTTATGATTATATATTAGAAGTAAAACCAAAACGAGTTTTATTTAATCCAGGAACTGAAAATATTGAATTAGAAGATTTATTATTTAAAAATAATATTGCTTTTGAAAAAGCTTGCACATTGGTTTTATTGAGTTTAGGTGAGTATTAATAAAAAGAGAATAATGAAATTACAATAATTTATTTTTGGTAACAAGTAACTCATTTTGTAATTCTTCTATTTTATTCAGTAAATTAAAAACAACATCAATTCCCTCGATATTAACGTTTAATTCTTGATGTATTCGAATCATTTTTTCAATATCAATAATTTTATCTTCTTGAATATATTGATATTCTTCAACTGAAATAATTTCAATGAGCCCAAATTCATTCAAGCTATTAAAAAACGACATTTCAACATTATAGTGTGTGCATAAGTTATTTAGAAGTATGAATTTTTTTGTGCTCATGACATTCTTAATTTAGAAAGTTCGGTGAATAGTTCCTTTTCTTTTTCTGTAAGTTTTATAGGTGTAATTATTTGATAAGTAATATATAAATCGCCAAAGGAGCCTTCTTTTTTATAAACAGGAAAGCCTTTTCCTTTTAGTTTAATTTTAGTTCCGTTCTGAGTTTCAGGTTTTATTTTTAGTTTCACTTTCCCATCAAAAGTTGCTATTGTTATGTCACCACCTAATAGTGCTTTGTACAAATCTAAATCTACATTTGTGTATAAATTATCATTTTCAAGTTTAAATTTTGTATTATTAGTAATAGAGAATTTAATATGCAAGTCACCTTTCGGTCCGCCATTTATTCCTTCACCACCATGGCCTTTAATTTTTATGATTTGGCCATTTTTTACTCCGGCTGGTATGGTGAGCCTTATATTTTTTCCATTTACAGTTAATGTACGTTTGTGAGTTTTATAAACATCTTTTAAGTTAAGTTGTAATTCGGCATGGTAATCTTGACCTCTAAATTTAACAGAATTCCTGCTATTTCTTGATGAACGACCTCCAAACATAGATTCAAAAAAGTCAGAGTAATCACTTTCATTAAAACCACCACTAGATCCTTGTTGTGAACTTTGTTGGTATTGCTGTTGCTTTTCTGCATTTTCAAAATGCTCCGCATGTTCCCAGTCTTTTCCATATTTATCGTATTTTTTACGATTTTCTTTACGACTTAATACTTCATTGGCTTCATTAATTTCTTTGAATTTTTTTTCTGCTTCTTTGCTATTTGGATTTAAGTCTGGATGGTATTTTCTAGCTAATTTTCGGTATGCTTTCTTTATGTCACTTTCTGTTGCGTTTTTTTCAATACCTAATATTTTATAATAGTCTATAAAAGCCATTTTTGTAATTTTTTGAATGTAGAACCTGACTTAAAGTTAAGGATTAATTTTATTAATGATGGTGTTTATATTCATAATTGTTTTAATATTTTTAATTTTGATTCAACTTTAAAAATGAATATTTTAGTTAATTTTAATCAAATTAGTTACTGCCTAATTGTCAATTGTACTATTTTGGCTTAATATTCGACTATAATAAATCTATGAGTAAAAATAAAGTATCATTTTATTGGGCATTTAAAGAATTTATTTGGCCAAGAAAGAAAATCGTTTTAGTAGGAATCATTTTAATAATTGTAAAAAGTTTAGCAGGATTGGTGTTGCCCTATGCAAGCAAAAATTTAATAGATGAGGTTATTCCAGCAAAAGATATGCAGTCATTAACAACATTACTAATTGTAGTTTGTTTATCAATTTTAATTCAAGCAGTAACTTCCTTTTCATTAACTCGTTTGTTAAGTGTTGAAGCTCAACATTTAATATCATTATTAAGAGCAAAAGTTCAAAAGAAACTACTAACATTACCTATTAGTTTTTTCGATAATAATAAATCAGGAGCATTGGTTTCACGTGTAATGAATGATGTTGAAGGGGTACGAAATTTAGTAGGAACTGGTTTGGTACAATTGGTTGGAGGAACTTTTACAGCCATTATTTCATTGGTTATTTTGATAAAAATTAATGCTTTAATGACCTTTTTTGTGTTGGTTCCTGTTTCAATTTTTGCAATTGTTGCCATGAAAGCATTTGGATATATCCGTCCAATTTTTAGAGCGCGTGGTAAAATAAATGCTGAAGTTACAGGAAGATTAACAGAAACTTTAAATGGTGTTCGGGTAATTAAAGGATTTAATGCTGAAAATCAAGAAAATAAAACTTTTGAAAAAGGGGTAGAACAATTGTATTTAAATGTTAAAAAGAGTTTAACAGCAACTGCTTTAATTACAAGTTCTTCAACATTTTTATTAGGATTGGCTTCTGCTGGAATTATGGGAATTGGCGGTTATTTTATTATGAAAAATACTATGACATATGGTGAATTTATTTCCTTCACCTTGTTTTTAGGTTTTATGATTGCTCCAATTGTTCAAATGAGTAATATTGGTAGTCAATTAACTGAAGCTATGGCTGGTTTAGATCGTACTCAAGAACTAATGAATATGACTGAGGAGGATAACCCTGAAGACAGAAATGTGAAATTAGACACCATAAAAGGTGATGTAATTTTTAAAAATGTTTCTTTTAGTTATGAAGAAAATAAAGAAGTACTTCATAATATTTCTTTTGAAGCGCCTTCTGGAAGTGTTACCGCTTTAGTAGGTTCATCAGGTTCTGGAAAATCTACTATTGCTGGTTTGGCAGCAACTTTTTTAAATCCTTCGGTAGGAATTGTTTCTTTAGATAACATTGATTTAGCTACTATAAATTTAAGCAGTTTTAGAAGTCATTTAGGAGTTGTGCTTCAAGATGATTTTTTATATGAAGGAACTATTCGTGAAAATATATTATTTCCAAGACCAAATGCAACCGAAGATGAATTACTAAGTGCAGTAAAAGGTGCGTATGTAAATGAATTTACGGATCGGTTTGATGATGGATTAAATACTGTAATTGGTGAGCGTGGTGTTAAATTATCAGGGGGTCAGAGGCAAAGAATATCTATTGCAAGAGCTTTATTGGCAAATCCTAAAATTATTATTTTAGATGAAGCAACTTCAAATTTAGACACTGAAAGTGAATCTTATATACAAAAAAGTTTACAAGAATTAATGAAAGATAGAACTACATTTGTGATTGCGCATAGATTGAGTACTATTCAAAAAGCAGATCAAATTTTGGTAATTGAAGAAGGTAATATAGTTGAACGTGGAAAACATGAAGAGTTGATAGCTAAAAAAGGCAGATACTTTGATTTATATACGTACCAAAGTAGGATTTAATATAATTTTGAAATTCATTTCTCAATTTATAATTTCAGCAGCTAATATTTCTTTTACAGCTATTTGATAATTTCGTATGTTATTGGCTTTTTTAATTTTCTTTAAACTTTTCTTAGGATTTGAAAATAACGTTGCAAAATATTCCCATAAATGATACATTTTTATGAGTAAATGACTTGCACCGGATAAAGATTCACTATAACCTTCAAATAGAGTATCATGAAACTCACGGAATAACTCAATTTTGTTTTTAGGATAATTTGAAGCATTATTTTTTATCATATTTGGTAAAAATGGATCTGAGATAAGCCCTCTGCCAATCATCCAATGGTCTATACTTGGAAACCGTTCTTGCATTTCTTTAAATTTTGAAACAGAAGTAATATCACCATTGTAATATAGTTTGTGATTTGTATTTTCTATGCACTTTTGAAAAGCATTTAAATCTACGCCACCTTTATAAAGTTGTTTTCCCAAACGTGCGTGTATTGCAATATTTTTGATTAGGTATTTATTTAAGATTGGTAACGTTTGAAGAATTTCGTCACTATTTTCATAACCTAAACGCATTTTCATAGATACAATAATATCAGATTCTTGTTGCACTTTATGAAGAATAGTATTAATTTTTTCAGGTTTACTTATGAGCCCAGAACCCATTCCGCATTTTGTAACCATAGGATATGGACAACCTAAATTCCAGTTTAATTCTTTATAGCCAAACTGTTGCACGTATTTAGCAACAAATAAAAATTCATCGGCATCATTTGTTATAATTTGTGGAATTACTTTTATATCAGTATTGTTTTCAGGAAGAATATCTCTTTCATAAGCCGGTTTAATTGCAAGCTTTCCATTTAATCTTATATAAGGAGAATAAAAGGTGTCAATCCCACCAAAATAATTGTTAAAGGCATTTCTAAACCGAAAATCGGTAAATCCTTGTAATGGTGAAGACAGTAATGTGTAACTCATATAATTTTGTAGTTGTACAATTTAAATATACTTTAAACTGTTCAGGTTTTTTCTTTCAATTTAGATTATTTAATTAGTGATCTTGTAACTAAATTTTTTTACAAATCATTAAAAATAATGGGTATTTTTTAGTTTCAGTTTCTAACTTTTTTTCAATTACATAGCTTATATTGTAATAGTCAATTTTGAAACCATTGTTTATTAAAATCTCACTTAATTTGTTCTTGTCAAATCCGTTATGTCCATCAAAATCAGGATGTTCTTTATGAAAAGATCCGTCTTCTTTAACTAAATCTGCGATGCACAAATAGCCATCAGTTTCTAATAAAGAATGAAATATTTTGGAGACTTTGTTTAAATCATGGATATGATGCAAAGTCATTAACGAATAAATGACATTAAATTTACCAATATCAAGATTTTCTTCAAGTAAGTCGACTAAAATTGGTTTGAAGTTTGTTAATGATAGGTTTTTAATTTTATCTTTTAAAACTTGTATCATTCCTTCTGAATTATCAGCAAGTGTAATTGTTTTAAAAGCATCTTTTAATTGATAACTTAATAAACCAGTTCCACAGCCAAATTCTAAGGCATTATAAGTTGGATTAGGTTTAATAAAATCTATAATTTCATTTGCGAAAACGGCTGCTCTTTCAGCTTTTGTTGGGTTTTTATCCCAATCTTTAGCTTGTTTGTCAAAGTGTTTCATTTTTCTTTTTGTTTGGTATTGTAAGTGTTGCAAATTTATTAAAATAACTATCCATAACCGATTTTTATTTTTAAATAATGACTCTTTTACTGTAACAATTTTTAGTGTAAAATATTTTCAAAAAATGAATGTTTTTTGTTTTTATTAATCACAGAAATATTTTTGGGTACTTATTTTTAGAAAATTAAATAATGTCAAACATTTTCCCAGCTTCAGCTAAAAGTGTATTTTTAAATACTTCCTGCGCTTCAGTTTTAAAATCTTCAATATTTTTATATCTTCCGCTATAGTGACCAACAATTAATTGTTTTACATTTGCTTGTTTAGCAATAGTAGCGGCTTGCTCAGCAGTTGAGTGTTTAGTTGTTGTAGCAAGATTTTCTCGATCTTTTAAAAATGTAGTTTCGTGATACAAACAGCTTACGTTTTTTATAATTGGTAGAATTTCAGGGGAATAAGAAGTGTCACTACAAAATGCATAACTTTTTGGTTTTTCAGGATCTAAAGTCAGTATTTTATTAGTTATTACTTTTCCATTTTTCAGCGTAAAATCTCTACCAATTTTTAAGTTTTGATAATCACAAATCTCAATCTCATTATAATTAAGTATGGCATTCATATCTAATTTACGTTCTCCAATTTTTTCTTTAAATAAAAAACCGTTAGTATAAATTCTATGATCTAATGGAATGGTAAACACTTCAACTTTGTCATCTTCAAAAATAAGTTCACTTTTTTCAGAAGTAAGTTCATGAAATAATAAAGGATAATGGGTCCAAGAGTTTGAGAGTTTTAATTGTAAAGTGATAATTTCTTTCAATCCTTTTGGAGCATAAATATGTAATGCTGTTTCTCTGTTTAGTAATCTAAATGTAGAAATTAAACCAATTAAACCATAAATATGATCCCCATGTAAATGTGAAATGAAAATATGTTTAATTTTAGAAAATTTAATGCCATATTTACGCAATTGTACTTGAGTTCCTTCACCACAATCAATTAAAAAATTATGATTTTTAATTTCTAAAAATTGAGATGTTGGGTGTGCGTTTACTCTTGGTGTGGCAGAATGACATCCTAAAATTGTGAGTTTTAAACTCATTTAATAACAAGTCTTTTTGAGATAATTTCGTTTTCAGTTTGAAGGGTGTATATGTACATTCCTTTAATTAAATCGTCACGATTGAATTGAATAGCATTGTATCCAATTTCACAATTAACTTGTTCAAGATATACAGTTTTACCTAATAAATTTTTCACGGTAAATTCAACAAGTTGAATTTTAGTAGATTGAAAATTGATTTTAGTTGTTACATTAAAAGGATTAGGATATGCAGAAACAGAAGATAATGTAGTATGTTGCTCATTTTTTTTAATAATAACATGGTCCTTTTCATTTTGCTGCGCAAAAGAAAATGTGGAATATAATAAAATTGTTATTAAAAGTAATTTTTTCATCAATAAGCTAAATCGGTTTTAAAATCCTAAATCTCTTTCAATAGCATCCATTTCAAGAATGTCTATCGCCTCTGTTAATGTTGGTACAATATTTAATTCGTCAGGAATTTTATCAATATTTATTCCTTTACAAATAAGCACAAAACTTGTGCCGTTTTCTAAGTGTTGTTTACTTAGTTTCAAAAATAAGGTTAATTCTTCAATTTTTATGTTAAATTCTTCTGAAAAATCAATAATTAAATTTATATTTTTAAATTCACGATAGCGATTTTTAAAATCTATAAAAAATTCAGCAACTGATTTTGTGTCTGGTTTTATATGTGTGTAATTTTTAGTTTTAGTACTAATCATAACAGCTATTGTTTAATTTGTTGGGCTAATAGGTAGATAACTGCCATACGAATAGCAACACCATTTTCAACTTGATTTAAAATAATAGACTGCTCAGAATCTGCAACATCGCTAGATATTTCTACACCTCTGTTGATGGGTCCGGGGTGCATAATCACAATTTTTTTGTTGAGTGAATCTAATAATTTTTTATTAATACCAAACAGTTGAGAATATTCTCTTGTTGAAGGAAAGTAATTAATTTCCATTCGCTCATTTTGAACGCGCAATACATTTGCTACATCACACCACTCTAATGCTTTTTTAATATCGTATTCAACACTAACTCCTAAACTTTCAATGTATTTTGGAATTAATGTTTTTGGTCCGCAAACTTTAACTTCAGCACCTTGTAATTTTAAAGCGTAAAAATTTGATAGCGCTACTCGAGAATGTAAAATATCACCGACTATGACTACTTTTTTACCGGCAACACTTCCTAATTTTTCACGAATAGAGTAGGAATCTAGTAATGCTTGTGTTGGATGTTCATGAGTGCCATCACCAGCATTTACAATTTTAGCATTCACATGTTTTGATAAAAAGTCACAAGCTCCAACATTTGGATGTCTCATTACTATAATATCAACTTTCATGGATAAAATATTATTGGCAGTATCAATTAAAGTTTCTCCTTTTTTTACAGAAGATTGATTTGCCGAAAAGTTTATAACATCAGCAGATAAACGTTTTTCAGCCAATTCAAAAGAAAGTTTAGTACGTGTGCTGTTTTCAAAAAATAGATTGGCAATGGTAATATCTCTAAGTGAAGGAACTTTTTTAATAGACCTGTTTATTACTTCTTTAAAATGATCAGCTGTTTTAAAAATTAAGTCTATATCAGCTTTGTTTATATGTTTTATTCCTAAAAGGTTTTGTACGCTTAACTGACTCATAAAACTAATTATTAATTATGTATACTGCATCTTTTGTGTCTTTTTCTTTCCAATGTACCGTTACTTTTTCTTCGTTAATAACGTCAACCTGCCTTCCTAGATAGTTTGGTTGAATTGGTAAATGACGACTAAATCTTCGGTCAATTAAAACTAAAAGTTCAATATTTGAAGGTCTTCCAAACGATTGAATAGCGGTTAAAGCAGCTCTAATACTTCTACCTGAAAAAAGTACATCGTCAATAAAAACTACATTTTTATCTTCAACAATAAAATCTATGTGCGTTTTATTTGCTTCTAAAGGTGCGTCTCTTCGTCTAAAATCATCTCTATAAAAAGTGATGTCTAAATGCCCCAGTTTTATATTTGAAATAGCATAATCGTTTTGTAAAATAGTAGCTAAACGCTCAGCTAGATAGATACCTCTTGGTTGAATTCCAATTAAAACGGTATTTTCAAAATTGTTATGATTTTCAATTAACTGACATGCTAATCGATGTAAAATGATGTGAATTTCTTTTGAGTTAAGTAGTGTTTTTTTACTCATGGCAATACCAAACATTGTTTGGAAAACAAATATACAGTATTTTGTTAATTAATTTGTTAAAAAGATTAGAAGTTAAGTTTAATTTTTTTAAAAAGTTCTTGTACTTTTATTGTTATAGAAATAAGCTATTCTTTCATATGCCTTTAACTCCAAAAGAGAATAATATTCCGTTATCAAAATTTGAATCAATGCTTAAAACAGATAGCATTTATTTTTTCGATTCTATTGAATTTGAGGAGATTATACATTACTATTTAGATTCAGGAAAAAATTCACTAGCAAAAAAAGCAATAAAATTGGGTTTAGATCAGCATCCTAAATCTATTTTATTAAAATTACTTCGGGCTGAATTATTAATTTTTGATGGTGAAATTGATAAAGCTTCTACTTTATTAAGAGAATTACAAGCAATTGAACCAACCAATGATGAAGTATATGTTCAACAAGCAAATCTCTGTTCAAAAAAAGATGATCACAAAGGGGCGATTAATTTATTAAAAATAGCGTTAGTTTATACAGAAGATGAAGCTGATATTTTATCTTTATTGGGAATGGAATATTTGTTCTTAGATGATTTTGAGCAAGCAAGAATAAATTTTGCGAAGTGTTTAGAATTTGATTTGGAAGATTATTCATCTCTTTACAATGTGGTTTATTGTTTTGATATGCAAAATAAGCATCAAGAAGCATCAGAGTATTTAAATTTTTATATTGATAAAGATCCTTATAGTGAAGTTGCTTGGCATCAATTAGGTCGTCAATATTTTATTTTAAAAAATTTCAATGAAGCTGTGAGAGCATTTGATTATGCAGTACTAATTGATGAGTATTTTGTAGGTGCATATCTTGAAAAAGCTAAAACTTTAGAAGAATTAAACCGTTTTGAAGAAGCTATTGAAAATTATAAAAAAACGATTGAATTAGATGATCCAACATCATTTGTTTTTTTGCGAATTGGCGCATGTTATGAAAAATCAAATAAATCTAATTTAGCGATTCAATATTATAAAAAAGCAGTTCATGAAGACCCATTATTAGATAAAGGGTGGATTGCTATAGCTAACGTATACGTTAAAAAAAGAAATTATAGAAAAGCACTGTCATATATTGATAAAGCTATTGAAATTGATGAACAAAATTCAGTTTATTGGCGTAAATATGCTGAAATAAATTTAAATTTAAATCTTTTTGAAGAAGCTGTTAATGCGTTTCAGCAATGCATAACATTACAAGATAAGGATCTTATAATTTGGCTTGGATTAAGTGATACTTTATCTTATATAGGTGAATATGAAGATGCCTTAAAAAATTTATTGAAAGCCAAAACTTATTTTAAAGATTTTGCAGAAATAGAGTACAGGTTAAGCGCTCTTTGTTTTAAATTTAAAAATTCTAAAAAAGGAGCAACACATTTAAAAGCAGCTTTAGCTATAGATTTTGAATATAAACACATTTTGGAAGAATTATTTCCAGATGTTTTTAAAATGCAAGAGGTAAAAGACATTATAAGTAGTTTTAAAAAAAATTCATAATAAAATGTTACATTTGCCCATCTAACATTTAAGGACAAATGCAACAGCGAAAACTCATTCATTATTTTACAATTTACTTAAAAGGAATGGCAATGGGAGCAGCTGATGTAGTCCCTGGAGTTTCTGGAGGCACAATAGCCTTTATTTCAGGTATTTATGAGGAATTACTAACGTCAATTAGCGCTGTTAATTTTACAACATTAAAGTTATTAAAAACCAATGGTATTAAAGCTTTTTGGAAAGTTGTTAACGGTAATTTTTTAGTTGCACTTTTGTTAGGTATTTTTACAAGCATATTGTCTTTGGCAAAATTGATTTCTTGGTTGTTAGAGCACAAGCCAATTTTGGTTTGGTCGTTCTTTTTTGGTTTGGTTTTAGCAAGTATTTTATATATTGGAAAACAAATTACGAAGTGGAATAGTATTGCGATAATTGGATTATTAGTTGGAGCAGCAATAGCATATTATATTACAACTTTGCAACCTTTAATTTCTGAAAATTCATCACCATTATTTTTGTTTTTGGCAGGAGCAATAGCAATTTGTGCTATGATTTTACCTGGAATTTCTGGTGCTTTTATTTTGGTATTATTAGGTGCTTATAAACCTGTGTTGGATGCTATTCATAATAGAGATTTTAAATTAATAGCCATTTTAGCTTTTGGAGCAATAGTTGGGTTATTATCTTTTTCAAAATTATTAAAATGGTTATTCAATAATTATAAAAATTATACTTTAGTTGTATTAACGGGTTTTATTTTAGGGTCATTAAATAAAATTTGGCCTTGGAAACAAACATTAACTTGGCGCGTAAATTCTCATGGAATAGAGGTCCCTTTTAATCAACAAAGTATTTCTCCTTTTTCTTTTGAAGGAGATTCGCAGTTAGCTTTGGCAATACTTCTTTCAATTATTGGGTTTGCAGCGATTATATTATTAGAAAAAATAGCAAATAGTTCAAGTAATAAATAATTTATGGCAAGAGAACGTAGTTTATTAGATAAGTTTTTCCTTTTTATAAAGGGACTTTCTATGGGAGCTGCAAATAAAGTTCCCGGTGTTTCAGGAGGAACGGTTTCTTTTGTTTTAGGTTTTTATGAAGAAATGATTTATTCGTTTCGGAAGATAAATTATAAAGCATTTTTATTATTAATAAATGGTAGATTTAAAAGTTTTTATAAATATACAAATGCTACTTTTTTAATCCTTGTTTTTGGAGGAAGCATGTTTAGTTATTTTAGTGTTTCTCTTGTATTAGATTATTTGTTGGAGCAATATGAATTGTATGTTTGGAGTTCCTTTTTTGGGATGATTTTAGGTTCTATCTATTACATTTCTAAAGATTTTAAGGATTGGCGTACGAGTAATATAATATCAATAACAATAGGAATTGGACTTGGTGTTGCCATAAGTTTTATGAATCCAGCAAAAGAGAATGATAATTTATGGTTTGTATTTGTTTGTGGAATTATTGGCGTTTCAGGAATGACTTTGCCAGGACTTTCAGGCTCATTTATTTTAATTTTATTGGGTAATTACGTTTTATTGTTGGTAGACTCTGTAACCATGCTATATAAAACTATTGCTGAAATTTTTATAGGCGATTTTAGTTTTATGAATAATGTAGAAAGAATACGTTATCTTAAAATTATAGCATCTTTTACAGGAGGGTCGGCATTTGGATTGGTGTTCACATCTCATATTTTAGGTTACGTGTTAAAACGTTGGCATCAAATTGTTACAGCATTAATTATTGGTTTTATAACTGGCTCTTTAGGGATGGTTTGGCCTTGGAAGCGGGAAATATATAAATTTAATAATGGTAAAGAGTTAATTGATATTCATGGAAATAAAGTAATTGAAAATTTTCAAAGATATTTTCCTGATTTTTCACAGCATGAAACATGGATGGCAGTTTTATTTATTTTTGTAGGTTTAGGAATAGTTTTATTAATTGATAAATATGGTGAAGAACGCAAAGAATATATTGATGGATAATCGTTTTAAATTTGGTTTGGTTGGAAAAAATATTTCCTATTCATTTTCGAAGAAGTATTTTACTGAGAAATTTAAAAAATTAGGTTTAAACAACTATAAATATAATAATTATGATATTCCTGAAATAGAAGAATTCCCTTTTATTTTATATCAAAGAGAAGATGATTTTAAAGGATTTAATGTTACAATTCCATACAAAAAATCAATTATTAAATATTTAGATGAAATAGATATTGATGCTGAAAAAATAGGAGCAGTAAATACTATAAAAGTCACAGATGACAATAGGTTAGTAGGTTACAATACTGATGTTTATGGTTTTCAAAAATCACTAGAACCTTTATTGCAAGAACATCACAAAAAAGCACTCATTTTAGGAACAGGTGGCGCTTCTAAAGCTATTGCCAGTGTTTTAGATAAGTTAGACATTAAATATGAGTTTGTATCTAGAAATGTTTCAGAAAATAGCTTATTGTATTCAATTTTAACACAACAGACGCTTGAAGAACACACTGTTATTATAAATTGTACTCCACTAGGAACTCACCCAAATATAGATGACACACCTAACATTCCCTATAAATTTATTACAGATAAACATGTATTATTTGATTTAATTTATAACCCCTCAGAAACTAAGTTTTTACTTGAAGGGAAAAAGCGAGGAGCCATTATAAAAAATGGACTTGAAATGCTTGAGTTACAAGCAGAAAAGTCTTGGGAAATATGGAATTTCTAAAAAATAAATACCTAAATTTACGCAACTTTAAATAAGATTTTACATCTTATAATGAAATAGGATTTTTATAAAATGACTATTTATAGAATTATTAATGAAATAATTAACCGAACCTTAAACATTTTTATATGTTAGACGAAAGTAAAATAATACCAAGTGAAGAAAAAAATAATGTAACTCCACAAACTTCTGAAATTCAAGACGAAAACACACCAAATAGCTTAATTGCGGATGAAATTTCTTCGAAAAATGAAATTGTTGAAGAAAATGAAAAAGAAGAGTTACCTAAAGTAGACGAAAGTATTTTAGCTTCTAAAAGTTCAGTTGAAAAAGAAGAACATGAGGTTTTATCTAAAGTTAAAACTTCTTCAGGAAATGAAGCAATTGATGAAATAGAAACTAAAATTGCAGAAAGTTCTGAGAAAATTGCAAATGCTTCTATTGAAATGCTCGATTACGAAAGCCTTAATTTAGAAGAATTGGTTACAGAATTAAGCAAACTTGTTAAAGAACATCCTGTACAAAATATCCATAATAATGTAAATAATATTAAAAACGCATTTAATGTTAAATTTGGAGAAGTACTAAAAAATGAAAAAGCTAAGTTTATAGAAAATGGAGGTGATGTTATTGACTATAAGTACAGTAATCCTGTAAAATCTAATTATAATAGTATTCTTTACGATTATAAAATAAAAAAAACTGAGTTTTACGCAAAACAAGATAATCAATTAGATGAGAATCTTAAAAATAAACTTGTTGTAATTGAAGAGCTAAAACAATTAATAGATAATGCTGATGGGACAACAATGTATAAATCTTTTAAAGATATACAAGAAAAATGGAGAGGAATAGGTCCAATTCCAAAGGCAAAATACAATAATACTTGGAGAACTTATGAGCATCATGTTGAGCGATTTTATGATTTATTGCATTTAAGTAATGATTTACGCGATTTAGATTTTAAACATAATTATGAAGAAAAATTAGCACTTGTTGTTAAGGCTGAAGAATTGGCTGAATTAGAAGATATAAATTTCGCTTTTAATGAATTACAAATTTTACACAAACTTTGGAAGGAAGAAGTCGGTCCTGTTGGCCGTGAGCATAGAGAAGAGGTTTGGGAGCGTTTTAGTGCCGCAACCAAAAAAGTACATGACAAACGACATGAATTTTTTAAAGATTTAAGATCTAAGTTTGATGAAAATGTTGATGAAAAATTAGCTGTTATAGCAAGTATTGAATCAATTGATACATCAAAAAATATAAGTAGAACTGATTGGCAAAAAAGTATTAAAGAACTTGAAGATTTACGTTCAATTTTTTTTAGTATAGGTCAGGTTCCAAGAGCTAAAAACAATGAAATTTGGTCAAAGTTTAAAGAAGTTACAAAAAAATTCAATATTGAAAAAAATAACTTTTTTAAAGATGTAAAAAATGAGCATTTAGAAAATTTAAATAAAAAAAAGTTACTTATTGAGCGCGCAAAAGAACTAAAAGATAGTGAAGATTGGGATGTTGCTACCGAAATAATGAAAAAAATTCAAGCTGATTGGAAAAATATTGGGCACGTCCCTCGTAAATATTCTGATAAACTATGGAAAGAGTTTAAAGATGCTTGTAACCATTATTTTGATAGACTTCATTCTGAAAAAGATGCTGGTAATAAAGTAGAAATGGAAGTTTTTATTAAGAAAAAAGATCTATTAGCAGAAATTAAAAGCACGGTTGAAAGCGATGCGGAAATAACATTAGATAATCTTAAAGAATATGTAAGTGATTGGCGTGATTTAGGTAGAGTACCTTTTGAAATGAAACATATTGAAGTTAAATTTAATAAAGTAATTGATAAAATTGTTGAATCAAGTTCTATTGAAGCTAAAGATGTTGAAATGATTAAGTTTGAAAACTTAGTGAATAGTTACTTAGAGCAAAAAAATTACCATAAACTAAATAATGAGCAACTTTTTGTTCGAAAAAAGGTTGATGAAACTGTTAAGGAAATACAGCAATTAGAAAATAACATAGGGTTTATTTCAAATGCTACTGCAGATAATCCTTTGTTAAAAAACGTTATGGATAATATAACCGTTTATAAACAGAAATTAGAAGTCTGGAAAATTAAATTAGAATATTTAAAGAAATTAGAATATTAAAAAAAAATCCTGCCTAAAGCAGGATTTTTTTTATTGAATATCGGACAGTATGTTTGAATATTAATAATTTATTGCTTTATTATTTTGAGCGTAATAGGTTTCTCTAATTTTATTTTAGCAATATACAATCCTGTTGGTTTATTTTCAATATTTAATTGAACTTTACCATATAATATAGGATATTTTTTTACTGAAATTAATTGAGATTGTATCGTATATAATTCAATAGTTACTTCTTTTTGTGAAACTGGTAATGCAATTTCAAAAATACCATTAGAAGGATTTGGATAGGCTACAATTTTATCAAACAGATCTATAGTTTTTGAATAAGTGCCTTCACAAGATTTAGCTGTTTTAACTTCAATTAAATCCCCATGTTTTACAGCTACTGAAAATGTAGGAGTAATTGTTTTAAAAGATTCTTTACCATTAATATAAATAGTAAATGGCGCTGTTCCTTCTTTAATTTCTATGGAAGCTTTGTTAGAAATAATACTTGATTTACCAGAAACTACTGTCCCTTCAATAACTTCAACGGTAAAGCACTGCTCATAATTTTCTCCATCAACTGAAATGCAGAAATCATATAATTTTGGCGTTAAGTTATTTATGATTAAATCATTCGTAAAATTATAGGTAGTGCCGTTAATTGTTGTTATGTAATTATGTGTTTCACTTGCAGAAATTGAAATTTGTCCATTCCCTTTATTTGGGCATGTTTCACTTGTAACTAAAATTTCAAAATTAGATGGAAGTAATGCAAAACAGCCTGTTGCATCTACTGTTGTTCCAGCTGAAGTTGCGGGACATAAATCAACTAAATTATCAACTCCATCATTATCATCATCACCGTTTGGTGTTGAATCACACACATTACCTATGCCATCGCCATCAGTATCTAATTGATCTGGATTTGGGGTATTTGGGCAATTGTCATTTGAGTCTAAAATACCGTCATTATCAGTATCTAATGTTGATAAATTTTTGGATGAATATAATCTATATTCACCAGGATTTAAAGTTATTGACTCCGAAGTATTGGTTACATTTTTTTCATTACCGGAAAAATATTCATACCAAGTACCAGTTTTTGTAAATTGAGGAGCTATTGATTTACTTGTAACATCAAAATTTCCAATGATAACCACATCCATAGATGGATCTCTTAATACGATTGATTTTGTTAATCCACTTACATTTAACGTGAAATCAGAAGAATTAAATACAGGTTGTTGTTTTTTTAACGCTATAAGTGAAGCCCAAGTATCATATATTTTTTTTCTATTTGCGTCATCAAAATAATCCCAATGAATTGGTTTTCTTCCAACTCTACCATTAAAATCTATACTAACATCATATCCAAGTTCACCAAATTGCCATATCATTTTTGGACCAGGAATTGTAAAGAAAAACATTCCAGCTAATTCTTGTCTAGATAGGGCAGTATTTATATCTTTTATATTATAAGTACCACTATTATTTCCAAATTGTAAATTTTTATACATTAAACGTTCTTCATCATGGCTTTCCATATAACCAACAACATTCGGGTTATCCCAACCTCTTTGCTTGTATGATATCCATGAAATATCTGTTTCTGTAGGATAACCCATGGTATTTTGATTATAGTTATTGTTCATATTTCCCCAAAGCATAATACCATAATTTGCCAATTCTTTTTCTTCTAAGTTTTCCGACAAATGCTCAAAGATAACGTATGGTTTGTTTGATGGGTTGTTGCTCCAAACATGGTCAGCATAATTTTTTAAAATTGCAATTCTGGAGGCGTCATAAGCACTTCCCCAACTACTAACACCATAAGGAGTGTTTGAAAAACCTTTGGTGAAATCGAATCTAAAACCATCAATTTTATATTCATTTAACCAATATGTCAAAACATCATTAAAGAAGGATGTTGTGTAAGATGACTCATGATTGAAATCATACCCCCATTGTGCATCAGGGTTTGCAAAATTACTTTGTTGATTGTACCAAGGATTATCAGCCGCAGGTTTATTATCTACACTATTCCAATACATTTGAAGTAGTGGAGATTGACCATAAGAATGATTAAAAACAACATCTGTTAAAACTGCGATACCTCGTTGATGGCAAGCATCAACAAAATTTTTGAAATCATTTTTTGTACCATAGGCTTTATCTAAAGCCATATATAATGCAGGGTTATAACCCCAGCTATCAGCTCCTTCAAACTCATTAACAGGCATTAATTCAATTGCATTAACTCCCAAAGATTCTAAATAATCTAGATGTGTTAATGCTTCATTAAATGAATCAGATTCCGTAAAATCTCTTAGATGTAATTCGTAAATAATTAAATTGTCTTGAGCTGGTTTTATAAAATCAGTTACATTCCAAGTATAGGCTGGTTCATTAATTATAAAAGTTGAAACATATCCTGTTGTTAAATTGGTAGGGTAACTTTTAAGATTTGGATAATTACCTGTTTTAATATATTGATCTGTCCAAGGGTCTAGTATTTTTTCTGAATAAGGATCTGCTACTTTTATACTATAATCAATTAAATATTGATAAGCATATTCTGTGTCAATATCTAAACCAGGTATGGTAAGCCAAAAATCTTCCCCATCTTTAAATAGTTGGTAAGTAGATTCTATGACCCAGTTGTTAAAATCTCCAAGAATAATAACATCTGTTTTGTTTGGTGCTTTTAATAAAAAGGTAATAGAATTATCAGAATTTTTATTGACACCATATTTTAATCCTGTAGGTTGTGTAGCTGTTTGTGTAGCTTTTTTTACATAAACAGAGATTGTTGTTTCTTTTGTTTCGCTACCAGCAGTTGCTATAGCTTTTATAGTTTGTATTCCTGTAGAAGTTAAAGTATATGATGTTGAAATTGATGTAGTATTTATAGCTGTTATTTGTGAAACGCCGTTTACTAGAATTTCTAAATTAGCATTTGTAGAAGATTCAGCTGAAATTGTAAGAACATCATTTAAGTTATAAGCACTTTGGTCAGAAGGACTGGTAAAAGTAACATTTAATCCTGCTGCATAAATTGGCACAAAAATATCAGGTCTTGATTGTTTACTTCCATCAGAAGATCTAAAGACTAAGGCTATGTTTGTTATTGTTTCTGTTGTTGGGATACCATAAAAAGTATAAACATCAGGTGAAATAATTAAAGTGTAAAGATTTGAATTAGAAGTATCACGATTTAGTTTTGCCTTGCTAATATTTGTAGACCAACCTGCAATTACATATTTCCAGTCTGAGTTACTTGTAGATGTAGAAGTTATAACACCTGTATGAGCATAAATATCTCCTGAATATCCATCTAATTCAGTTCCTGTTGCATCAAATTCTATAGTTATTTGATCGTTGGCTGTTGGTAAAGTAGGGGATGTAGTAACTTGTGAAAAAACAAGTATTGGTGCGAAAAAAAGTAATATGTGTAATAATTTTTTCATTTATGGATTTGTTAAGCTACTAAAACAAAAAACCGTATTCATATTAAGAACCGGTTCATAGCTATAGTTAAAATATTAAAAAAGGTCGCCAATAAAAGCGACCTTTTTCTTATTGAATTTTTAAATTAATTAACTTTAATTGTTCCATTATTAAAGTTAACTGTAATTGTATAAGTACCTGTTCCAGGTGCTTTTACATTTTGCTCGCTATTTTGTTCAAGTACTCCAGAAGATGCTTGGCTTTCACCCCAGTCATTATCCCAACTTCCTGAAGTAGGTAAGAATTTAAATTCATCACCGTCAGAAAGAGCTTGTGATCTTTGAAATACACCTGGTTCTATTTCTGTGAAATTTTGACCAGAAGCGTTGTCCCATCCGTTATGACTACCTACTATGTAAAGTTCTGTAGGAATTGAAGTTATGGAAGAAACTGTATAGCTCATAGTGTTAAAGTTTACAGCTACTACATATTTACCAGCTCCAAAACCACTTAAATTATTTTCTCCATCTTGAACAATACCACCTTCAATTGATCCGTTAGCACCCCAGTCACCATCCCAACTACCAATAGTAGGTAAGAATTTGAATTCGGCTCCATCAGGTAAATCTAATACTACAGAGAAAACTCCTAAACTAGCTTCAGTCATAGGAATTGCAGCTGTATTATCCCAACCTACAATAGAACCAACTACATTTAAAGTTTCAAGTGTTTGAAGGTTAAAAGTTAACGTGTTATAATCTACAGTTATTAAGTATTTCCCCGCATCATAGCCAGAAACATTACTTTCACCATCTTGAATTAATGAACCAGAGTTATTTCCATCATTACCCCAGTCACCATCCCAACCAGTATTAGTCGGTAAGAATTTAAATTCAGCACCAGAAGGTAAATCAATTACAATAGTAAATACATTTTCGGCAGTATTATTAAATGGTAAAGATGTTGTAGGATCCCAACCAGTTAATGAGCCCACTAAAAATAGTGAAGTAGGGAAAAGTATTTCCTCAACTGTATAAGTAAAAGTATTTAAATCGGCAGTTATTTTATATTTACCTGCGGTATATCCACTTATGTTTTGTTCACCAGTTTCAATTAACATTCCTAAATTGTTAGGGTCTTCACCAAAATCACCATCCCAACCTGTATTTTGAGGAAGGAATTTAAATTCGTCACCATCAGCAAGATTAATAGTTATTTCAAATAAATTAAATCCTGTACGAGTCATAGGTAAAGAAGTTGCAGGATCCCAACCTGTTAATGAACCCACTAAATAAAATTCGGAGAACTCAACTTTATAAGGAGTTAGTAAAACAGAGATAGATTGAGAAACTTCACCATTTGAAGATACTCTAATCTCTATACCTGCTTCATTTTCAGCTTCTATTCCTAAAACATCAATTGCTAATGTATTTAATTCTTTAACTGTTAAACTAATAGAAGTAGCGTCAGTTTCACCAATTAAAGCAGGTGCAGCAAATTCTGTACCTAAAAGAGCTGCTTCTACTGTATATGCAGCACCAGTTCCTTCTATAGTTGCAGCTGTCCAACTTACTGTTAAAGCTGGATTACTTTCGTTTGTATCGTTGAGAGCAATTGAAGAACCATCAATAGGGCTATTAATTGCGATACCTCCTTGTGGAGCTAATATCTCAAAGTTTTCATTTTTATCACAGGAAGTAATTCCTATAATAATAAATGAAAGCAATACTATTTTATATATATATTTCATATTAATAAATTTTATATTTTTAATTAGCAGTTAAAGTAAAAGTATATGCTCTTGGATTGCTAAGGTCTAATACTACATGGTAATTTCCAGAAGGGCCATCAAATGTATAATCACCTCCAGGAGTTAAATGTCCATCTGCATCAAATGATCCATACTCAAATGCTCCCCATTCGTTATTTCCTCTAAACTTCCAGCCGTTACCTGAAGTTAAATCAATATCAACAGATAATGTTCTTGTTGCAGCATCATATACTAAATCAGTATCACTATCCCATCCTGTAGGTGTAGCTGCTCCAATAATTCCCCAATTTACAGCTGCAATAGAATAAGTTAAAGCATTGGTATTAGCTTTAACAAAATAATAACCAACTGTGCTTGCTTTACAGTTATCACCAGCATTTTCTTTTAGTATACCAGTATAGGTTCCATCATCACCCCAGTTTAAATCCCAATTGAAATTACCTAGATCGTTTGGAGCTGTAAATTTAAATTCTCCATCTAACCAAACATAACCTTCGTAATCAGTTTCTCCAAATGCTGAAGATGCTAGAGTAGGTGCTGAAGCTGGATCCCAACCTTGGTGGTTTCCAGGAACAGCTATTTTAGGTAAATCAGTTGTAAATGGTGTTACAAAAATTGTAATTGGATCCGATATTTGTAAAAGACTTCCAGTTGTTCCAACTGTAGAAGTTATCCTAATATCTATCCCTCCTTCCAAAAAAGGAGTTAATCCAGCACTAACGGCTAGGTTATTTAATTCTCCTACATTCCATATAGCATATCTGTTTGTTGTTGAAACAGCTTTAAAAGGACTTTCAAAATTTGTTCCTTCTTGTGCTAATTCTACTGTGTATGTTACTTCTGTTGGAGTACCATAACTTGAAGCAGTCCAGTTTATAGTTAAAGCAGGATTTGTTTGGCTTTCTCCAGGGTTTAATACAATACTTGTTCCCTGAGCAGGTGCTGTTATTACCCCACCTCCTTGTGGAGCTAGAGTTAGTTGAACTGAATCTTCATTATTACAAGAGGTTATGCTAACCAAAAGGATTGAAAGAAACAGTATTTTAAATATATTTTTCATAATCTTATATAATTAAAAGTTGATTAATATCCTGGGTTTTGAGTTAAATTAGGATTGGCAGCAATACTTTCACTTGGTAGTGGGTATACTTCCATATGTTTGTCTATAGCAATTCCGTTTGCTCCATTTCCTTTCCAAGCCCAGTTGTAATTTCCTCCTGAATAAAGTCCAAAACGTATTAAATCTTGTCTTCTATGAGCTTCCCAATGTAATTCTCTTGATCGTTCATCTATTAAAAAAGATAATGTTAATTGATTTGAGGAAATTGCACTTGCATGCGCTCTTTGTCTAACATCATTAACATAACCTAAAGCTTCACTTTCGCTACCGCCTCCACCTCTTAAAAATGCTTCAGCATACATTAAGTAAACATCAGCTAATCTAAATAAAGGAAAATCAGTATCTACAAATGTAGGATCAGATCCAGCAGCACCAGTTGATGTTTTATTGCTATATTTTGTTATAATATAACCTGAATCTCTATCAGATACATCTACAATATTAATATCTCTGCCATCAGTAATTAATGTATTTCTATCATCATTACCTTGATCTAAGAATTTTTCAGCGAATTGTTTACGTACTCTTAAAGCACCACCCCAGCCACCAACACCTAAGTCAGAACCATTTGCTTCAATACTTCCAACTTCACCATTTATTATCACAGTTGTTGGACCGTAGTTTTGAGTTACAACACCATCAGAAACTAAAGGGAAAATTATTTCATTAGTACCAGCTTCATTAAAATCATTATCTGCCATAAAGTTTAAAGCGTAATTTGAAGCTAAATTATAACCACCGTTAATAATTTTATTACTATATGTAATACAATCAGCATAGCGGTTTGTACCTATATATACTTCAGCATTTAAATATATTTTAGCTAAAATCATCCAGGCAACACCTTTGTCTGCTCTTCCATATTGATTTGATCTTGCAGGTTTTAAATCACCTTCAATAGCTAATAATTCAGATTCAATAAAATCGAATAATTGTGCTCTATTGTATTCAGGAGCTTGATAAGTTCCAACAGGATCTGCTTCAGTTACAAAAGCTGCTTTTCCAAATAAGTCCATTAAGTGATAATAAGATAAAGCTCTTAATAATCTAGCTTCTGCTCTATAAGCTACAATCTCAGCACTAACAGCACTTGTGTGACCTCTTGCTGCTAATTTATCATCGGTAGATTGTCTTAAGAAATCATTTGCCAATGCAACAGAAAACATTGCTCTACCATACATTCCTCTAAAAACAGGATTTGCTGGTGTCCAAATATTACGTTGAATTTCTTTTGTTCCGGGGTCATTTTCATAAGACCATAAAGCTTCATCCGCTGATAAATCTTGTAAGTACCAAAGTACACGACCATATTGGCTTGTACCAGCATCAATACCAGAAATATTAGAAGAACTAGGATCATTACCTGTAAGCGATAAGTTACCATAGACACCTGCTAATGCTTGTTCATAAGCACCTGGATTGGAGTAGAAATCCTCAGAAAGGAATTCGTCATCATCTTTAGGAATTACATTTAAATCATTAGTACAAGAACTAAAGATTAATATGAATCCTAATAGAAAATAAATTTTATTTAAATATTTTGTTATCATTTTCGTTTAGTTTAAAATTTAATATTAGCTCCTAGTAAAAATGTTCTAGGTCTTGGATAGATTGTATTATCAATACCATAATTATTATTTGCGGGATCTCCAAAAATTTCAGGATCTAAGCCAGTATAATTTGTTATTGTAAATACATTTTCTACACCAGTCCATAAACGAATACTAGATGATTCGTCTTTATTGTTAAAACCTCTAAAAGTGTATCCTAATGTTACATTGTCCATTTTTAAGAAGGAAGCATTCTCAATATATATATCAGAAATAATTACATTAGATGTAGAATAAAATCCGGTTTCTAATACTGAAACAGGAAGGTTCCCTAAAGCAGTTACATCTTGTAAGTTATCATATTGTGCACGAGATGAATTTACGTTATTGTATACATAATTTCCAATGCTAGCTCTTAAAGTAAAAGACATATCAAAAGCTTTATAATTAACGTTAGTTTGTAATCCCATTAAAACATCTGCATTTGGTTTTTTATATAAATAACGGTCAATGTCATTAATAATTCCATCTTGATTTAAATCAGCATAAGCACCTTCAATTGGGGCTCCACTTACATCATATAATTGTTTGTAAACATAATATGAAAATGGCGCAAAACCTTCACTATGAAGTTGAGCAGTACCTCCAGTACCACCACCAATACCACCAACACGAATATCTTGATTTAAAGCTAATTTATCAATTTTAGTTTGATTAAGTGATACATTATAATTAACATCTATTTTTAAGTCGTCAGTATTAATAATATCTGACCCAATAGAGAATTCAATACCTTTAGAAGTAAATTTACCAATATTTTGGAAACCAGAGTTACTAAAGTTTGAACCATCTGAAATAGCAACATTTGCTAATAAATCTTTAGATTCTTTTAAATAAACTTCAAGAGATCCAGAAACTTTGTTGTTAAAAAGACCATAATCTAAACCAGCGTTATATGTTGTAGTTTCTTCCCATTTTAAATCTTCTAATCTTGTTTGAGGAATTGCGGTAAGAATTGGTGTATTTCCAAAGATATATTGTGATATATTAGAACTTAATATAGTTCTTCCAAGAAACGCATAAGAAGCAGAAATATCTTGCTGTCCTGCAATACCCCAACCTAATCTTAATTTAAGGTTTGAAATGGTGTTAGAATCTTTTAAGAAATCTTCTTCACTAATTTTCCAAGCTAAAGCAGCTGCAGGGAAATTACCCCATCTATTGTCTTTACTAAATCTAGATGTACCATCTCTTCTATAAGATAAAGTTACTAAGTATTTATCCATAAAAGAAAGATTTGTTCTTCCAAAGAAACCTATTAATACTATATCTGGATCTGTAGCAACATCTGGGGCTTTATCTTGAGGATTTACTTTATTGAAAGAATTGAAACCTTCTTTTTTAAATTTTTGATATGAATACCCAGCTGTTACTTCAATATTTACATCGGCTAATTCTTTATTATAAACAAAGTAACCATCTAATAATGAATTTGTAAGTTCACTAGTATAATCTCTTCGTGTACCTAAAAAAGTAGTTCCTCCATCAGGGCTGTACCCATTGATACTTGTTGTAGGACGGTCTTCACTACCTTCTCCTTTAGATTTGTCGTATCCAATATTTAATACGGCTCTTACATCAGGAAAAAAATGCAGTTTATAGTCTAATTTTACATTTCCATAAAACCGATTTATAACACTTTTATCCACTTTCTGAAGTAATCTTGCAAGAGGGTTTCTATTTGCATTGTTAGCAACTCCATTAGTATGGTATTCAAAGAAACCACCAAAAGGTGAGTTTGCATCATATACCGGTTGTGTAGGGTCCATATATATAGCAGAGCCTTCAACCCCTTCAGCAAAGCGGTTTGCTTCACTATTTAAACTAGCGTTAATGTTCACTTTTAAGTGATCATCAAGAAATGTAGGATTTAATGATAATTTTGAAGAGATTCTTTCAAAACTTGAAGTTTTTCTTAAACCAGGTTGGTCTGTATATCCAAAAGAAAAACGTGTAGGCATACTATTAAAAAGCTGACCACTTAGTGATAAAGAATGATCTATAGATACTTTTTCTTGGTAAATTTCATTTTGCCAATCTGTGTTTGCATTTCCTAACATTGATACATCATCGGGTCTGATTTCAGCAATTAATGCACGATATTCATCAGCAGTAAAAACATCAACTTTGCTAGCTAACGTACTAAGGCCTGCTTTTACGTTGTATTCAGCTCTAAAAGTACCTTTCCCTTTTTTAGTTGAAATTATAATTACCCCATTTGATGCTCTAGATCCATAAATAGCAGTTGAAGAAGCATCTTTTAAGATTGAAAATGATTCAATGTCATTTGGATTGATAGAGGCTAAAATACCTCTTGATCCATCTGCACTAGTATTAGAAATAGGCATACCATCAATCACAATTAATGGGTCGTTAGAGGCTCCTAAAGAAGATCCCCCACGAATTCTTATTGCAGATCCACCACCTGGAGCACCATCAGAAACAATAGAAACACCAGCAACACGACCTGTAATTAAGTTTGCAGGAGAAACAATGTTACCTTGGTTAAAGTCCTTTTCAGTAATAGCAGCTACTGAACCAGTAGCATCTTTAATAGTTGTTGTACCATAACCTATAAGTACAATTTCATCTAATGTTTCTGTATCTTGGTTTAATGCTACATTAATGGTAGCATTAGCACCTACAGTTACTTCCAGGGTAGTAAACCCAATATAAGAAAACACAAGCACATCACCCTGATTTAGGTTTTCTAGGGAATAGTTCCCATCAAAATCAGTTGAGGTACCTTTTACAGTTCCTTTAATAATAATACCAACTCCTGGTAATTCACTGCCAGTAGCTTTTTCTGTTACCTTACCAGTTATTGTTTGTTGCGCGAACAAACTAAGCGGTAAAAATACGATAACAGTCAATAGAAAAAGTTTGAAATTTTTCATCTATTTTAAGTTAATTAATAATTAAGTTTTTAAATAATTTGTACTATTTTCATTACATTTCACAGTGTGAAGTTACGGCCTTAACATTTATTTAACAATGACAAAGGTTACTTTTAATTTCACGCAAACGTTTTCGTGTTTATAACTTTTTAACTCTAACGTTAGAGTAAATTGATTTTTTCACCTCTTTTTTTTGATAATTTTTGAATTAACACGCTTTTAAATGATTTTTTTTTAAAATTGCGATAATTTTTGAGCATAAATTCCCATTATTATGGGTTAAAATTTTTATATTTGTGAAGAGGCAAATTTTAATTGTATTTATTAGATTATTGCCTAGATAAAATTCATTTTTTTATGTAGTAAAAACTAATAAATATTATGGATTTTTAAAGTCTTAATTTTTAGAAAAAATAATAAATTTAATGAAACCAAGAATTACCCTAAAAAAAATAGCAAAAGAATTTGGAGTTTCCATATCAACGGTTTCAAAAGCATTAAAAGATAGCCACGAAATTAGTGAGGAAACAAGAGGGAAAATAAAAGCTTTTGCAGATTATTATAATTATAAACCCAATAGCTTGGCGTTACAATTACGCAACCAAAAAACTTCCGTAATAGGTGTGATAATTCCTGAGATCGTTCATCATTTTTTTTCAACGGTTATTAATGGGATTGAACAATATGCGAATGAAAAAGGGTATAACGTAATGGTTTGTTTGTCTAATGAATCGTATGAAAAAGAAGTTTCAAATTTCACAGTTCTTACAAATGGAAGTGTTGATGGTTTAATTGTTTCAGTTGCAAGAGAGACTCAAGAGAATCAAATTTACAAACATTTTGATGCACTTATTAAAGATGATTTTCCATTGGTGTTGTTTGATAGAATAATTGATGAAATTGAGTGCGATAAAGTTATAATTGATGACGTTGGTGGGGCTTTAAAAGCAACAAATCATTTAGTTGAAATAGGAGCAAAACGTATTGCTTTAATAACTACACAAGATTATATTACAGTGGGGTCATTAAGAAAAGAAGGATATTTAAAAGCCTTGGTAAGTAATGGTTTTGGCATTGATGAGACTTTGATTTATAAAATTGATGATACCAAGGATTTGTATGAACAAATAGGAAAAATTATTAATGTAAAAAATCCACCAGATGCTATTTTAGCAGTAAATGAAATTTATGCAGCAATAGCTTTAAAAGCTGCGAAAGCTAAAGGGCTTTCAATCCCTGATGATATTGCTATTATTGGTTTTACTAGTGGGTTAATTTCTGAATTTACATATCCACCATTAACTTCAGTTGAACAACATGGTGATCTTATGGGCAGACAGGCAGCTGAATTATTAATTAATAGAATTGAGAGCACAGGACCTAATGATTTTCAAAAGGTTGTAATTTCTACAGGTTTAAAAATTAGAAAATCTACATTATCAGTTAATTAAGAATATTGAGGGATCATAACTAGTATAATTTTTCTTAGAACTCAAAGGTTGTAGTAGTATATTTACCATATGCAACCTTAAAATCTTGTATTTAAAAAGCTTAAAAATTAAAATTAAATTATATATTTGCTTCGTAAAAGAGATTTTGCAGTACTATTTTCACACACTTCACACCAAACAATTAAAGCAATATTGCTTTGTATTGTTAATTTTTAATTTTATTATTTATGGAAAAAAGGAGACTTAGTTTCTGGGATATTTGGAACATGAGTTTCGGTTTCTTAGGAATTCAAATGGGTTTTGCATTACAAAATGCCAATGCTAGTAGAATATTACAAATTTTTGGTGCTGATGTTGAAGAATTATCTTGGTTTTGGATTGTAGCACCTTTAACAGGTTTAATAGTACAACCAATAATTGGCTACTATAGTGATAGAACTTGGACTAAACTAGGCAGAAGACGTCCTTATTTTTTGACAGGGGCTTTATTAGCATCAGTAGGTTTAATTTTAATGCCAAATGCTGAGATGTTTACCGCATTTTTGCCTGCATTATGGGTTGGAGCTGGTATGCTTATGATAATGGATGCATCGTTTAATGTTGCGATGGAACCATTCAGAGCATTGGTTGCAGATATTTTACCTTCAGATCAAAGAACATTAGGATTTAGTATTCAAACTGTTTTAATTGGTATTGGGGCAGTAATTGGTTCTTGGTTACCATATGCATTAGCAAATTGGTTCGGAGTTTCAAATAATGCAGCAGAAGGTGAAGTGCCACTTAATTTATTGATTTCATTTATTATTGGAGCTGCAGTTTTAGTTGTGAGTATTTTAATTACTGTATTTACAACGAAAGAGTATTCTCCAGAAGAAATGGCTCAGTTTAGTAAAGAGGAAGAAGAAGTTGAAGAAGAATCAAGCTTATTAAACATTTTTTCTGATTTTAAGAAAATGCCTTTAACGATGAAACAATTGAGCTCAGTTCAATTTTTCTCTTGGTTTGGGTTGTTTGGTATGTGGGTATTCGCAACACCAGCAATTGCACATCACGTTTATGGTTTGTCATTAGATGATCACGGAACAGGATACCAAACTGCGGGTGATTGGGTTGGTATTTTATTTGGTGTTTACAATGCCGTTTCGGCAGTTTATGCTTTCTTTTTGCCTGCAATAGCTAAAAAATTTGGTAGAAAAATGACCTATGCAATCGGGTTAGTTTGTGGAGGATTAGGATTAATTTCTATTTATTTTGTTCCAAACGAAAACTGGTTATTTCTTTCCATGTTTGGAATTGGAATCGCTTGGGCAAGTGTTTTAGCAATGCCTTATGCAATTTTGGCTGGATCTATTCCAGCAAAAAAAATGGGAGTTTATATGGGAATTTTTAATTTTTTCATTGTAATTCCACAAATAATAAACGCAATAATAGGAGGTCCAATGGTAAAATATGTTTATGGTGGTAATCCAATTTTTGCACTAGTAGTTAGTGGTGTCTCTTTCTTAATTGCGGCACTATTAGTAGTATGGGTTAAAGATGTAGATGACGTAGTAATTTAAGGATAAATAAATGAAAAAAGAAATAGGTTTCATATTTGATTTGGATGGTGTAATAGTAGATACTGCGAAGTATCATTATTTAGCTTGGAAAAATTTAGCAAATTCTCTAGGATTCAATTTTACTAAAGAACAAAATGAATTATTAAAAGGAGTAAGCAGAGTTAAATCGCTCGAAATTTTGTTAGAACTTGGGAAAGTTGAATTACCTGAAGAAGAAAAACAAACTCTTTTAGTTAAAAAGAACGAAGAATATTTGGAATATGTTTATAAAATGACAGCTGATGAAATTCTTCCAGGAGTAAATCAGCTATTAACTTTTTTAGAAGCAAATAATATAAAGTTCGCCTTAGGTTCTGCAAGTAAAAATGCGCCATTAATTTTAGAGAAAGTAGGGTTAATAGAGCGATTTACGGCTATTGTTGATGGGAATGACGTGTCTAAAGCTAAACCAGATCCAGAGGTGTTTTTAATAGGAGCACAAAAACTTCAGATGAAACCTGAGAATTGTGTTGTTTTCGAAGATGCAATTGCTGGCGTTCAGGCTGCTAATGCAGCTAAAATGGTAAGTATTGGAATAGGAGATGCAAAAGTATTAAGTGAAGCTGATTATGTTTTTGAAGATATGACAGCCGTTACTACTGATTTTTTAAAAAATCTAATGAATTAAGAAAATGAATAAGAATTATATAGTTCCAAATGAATGGTCAATTATTGAAGAAGGTTTTGACGCTGAAAATGTAAAAGCTTCTGAAAGTTTATTTAGTATTGGAAATGGAGCCATGGGGCAGCGTGCAAACTTTGAAGAGGATTATACTGGCGAAACATTACAAGGTAGTTATATTGGAGGTGTTTATTATCCTGATAAAACAAGAGTTGGATGGTGGAAAAACGGATATCCTGAGTATTTTGCGAAAGTATTAAATGCTCCAAATTGGATTGGTATTCATATACAAATTAACAACACTAATTTAGATTTAAATTTGTGTAAAGTATCCAATTTTAGAAGAGAGCTAAACATGAAAGAAGGATGGCTAAGTCGTTCTTTTAATGCTATTCTTCAAACAGGAGAAGAAATTAAGGTAACATCCCAACGATTTATTAGTGTTGAATTGAATGAGATTGGAGCTATAAAATATAGTGTAAAAGCAGTAAATTTCTCAGGAGACATTACGTTTTCACCATATTTAGATGCTGGTATTGTGAATGAAGATGCTAATTACGATGAATATTTTTGGGAAACATTAAAATTAGTTGAAGGTGAAAAGAATGGCTGTATTTATGCAAAAACACTAAAAACAGAATTCCATGTGGCAACAGCTATGGAAATTTTATTAAAGTTAAACAATAAAAAAATTAAGGTCCCACAAGAAACTAAAGTTGAAGAAAAATCATTAACATATTCTTATAAACTGAATGTATCAGAAGGCGATACCGCTACAATTTATAAATATGGAAGTTATGTGAGTTCCTTAAATTATAATAATGATGAATTGATTGACGCTTCGCTTCAAAATGTGAAAGAGGCTAGTTTAATGGGGTTTGATGATTTATTAAAACTTCAAAAACAATCTTGGGAAGAAATTTGGAGTACATCTGATATTATTATTGAAGGCGATGTAAAAGCACAACAAGGAATCCGGTTTAATATTTTTCAATTAAATCAAACCTATATGGGTACTGATGCTCGTTTAAATATTGGTCCAAAGGGTTTTACTGGTGAAAAATATGGAGGAAGTACTTATTGGGATACTGAAGCTTATTGTATTCCTTTTTATATGGGTACAAAAAATTCAGATGTTGCAAAAAACTTGTTATTATATCGTTACAATCAATTAGATAAAGCTATTGAAAATGCTGAGAAATTAGGATTTAAAAATGGCGCTGCATTGTATCCAATGGTAACAATGAATGGTGAAGAATGTCATAACGAATGGGAAATTACTTTTGAAGAGATTCACAGAAATGGCGCCATGATTTATGGAATTTATAATTACGTAAATTATACGCAAGACTTTGAATATATTCCAAAATATGGATTAGAAGTGATAATTGCTGTTGCTCGTTTTTGGCATCAAAGAGCTAATTTTTCAAAAGCCAAAAATCAATATGTAATTTTAGGAGTTACAGGACCAAATGAATATGAAAACAATGTGAATAACAACTTTTACACAAATTATTTAGCAAAATGGTGTATTGAATATGCTGTAGCTAATTTGGAAAAAGTAAAAGATATTTATTCTGAAGATTATAAAAGAGTTATAGAAAAAACAAATTTGACAGCAGCTGAGGTTTCTAAATGGACTAATGTTTCAGATAATATGTATTTTCCATTTAGTGAAGAACACAATGTTTATTTGCAACAAGACAACTTTTTAGACAAAGAATTAATTCCTGTAAGTGAATTACCAAAATCTGAACGACCAATAAATCAAAAATGGTCTTGGGATCGTATTTTACGTTCTTGTTATATAAAACAAGCCGATGTTTTACAAGGAATGTATTTATTTGAAAGTAAATTTAGTAAAGAAGAATTAGCACATCATTTCGATTTTTATGAACCATTAACAGTTCATGAATCTTCATTATCACCTTGTGTGCACTCAATTTTAGCAGCGTCTATTGATAGAATGCCAAAAGCATATGAGCAATATGTACGTACATCTCGTTTAGATTTAGACGATTATAATCATGAAGTAGATGAAGGTTGTCATATTACAAGTATGGCAGGAACTTGGATGTCTATTGTACAAGGTTTTGGAGGTATGCGTGTGAATGAAAGTGGAAATTTATCTTTCAATCCACAAATACCAGAGCAATGGAAATCATATTCATTTACACTTAATTTTAGAGGAAGTACTATTAAGGTTTATAAGAGTCAAACGGAATGTATATTCTTTAATGAATCTGAAAAAGAGATTAAAATGTTTGTAGATGATAAAGAGGTTTTAATGCCATCTAATCAGTCAATTGTAGTTTAAATTAAAAAAATATATAATGAAAATTAAACGCTTACTTTTACTTTTGTTTTTTGTTAGCCTAACAACCTATGCTCAAAAAATTGATAGAGTTGAACCGCCTTTTTGGTGGGTTGATATGAATCATAATCAATTAGAATTGATGGTTTATGGAGAAAATATTTCTGATTATATACCTTCCATTGAGAATAAGAATATAATTTTGTCAGGTGTAAAAAGAACTGAAAATCAGAATTATTTATTCTTAAATTTTGACTTATCAAATGCAGTTTCAGGAAAATTTAAAATCAATTTTTCAAAAAAAGAAAAACAAAATAATTTTTCTATGAATTATGAGTTAAAGGAGCGAAGAGAAGATTCCAAAAACAGAAAGGGTTTTGATAGTTCGGATGCTATTTATTTAATTATGCCAGACCGTTTTGCAAACGGAAATCCAGATAATGATTCAAATCCCAGTTTAGCAGATAAATTAAATAGAAGTGATATAGGAGGAAGGCACGGTGGTGATATTCAGGGGATTATAAATAATTTAGATTATTTGAACAAACTTGGTGTAACTACCATTTGGAATACACCTTTATTAGAAGATAATGATGCTGCTTATTCTTACCATACGTATGCACAGTCAGATGTTTATAAAATAGATCCTCGTTATGGTACAAATAACGATTATAAGAATTTAGCTTCAGAATTGCATAAACGCGATATGAAATTAATTATGGATTATGTTACAAATCATTGGGGAGCTGAACATTGGATGATTAAAGATTTACCAACATATTCTTGGATTAATCAATTTCCGGGTTATGCAAATTCTAATTATAGAATGACAACGCAATATGATACAAATGCTTCTAAAATTGACGCAAAATATTGTATGGACGGTTGGTTTGTAAAAACAATGCCAGACCTAAATCAACGAAACCCTTTAGTTTTAAATTATTTAATTCAAAATGCTATTTGGTGGGTAGAATTTGCTGATTTAGACGGATTTAGAGTTGATACGTATTCTTATGCTGATAAGGAAGGAATTGCAAAATGGACAAAAGCAATAATGGATGAATATCCATATTTTAATATTGTTGGTGAAGTATGGATGCATAACCAAGCAGCTATTTCATATTGGCAAAAGGATAGTAAAATTGGAGCTATTCAAAATTATAATTCCAATTTACCAAGTGTAATGGATTTTACTTTACATGATGCAATTATAAATATGTTTAATGAAGAAAACGCTTCTTGGGATAAAGGAATTATAAAAGCATATGAAAATTTTAACAACGATTATTTATACACAAACATAGATAATATGTTAGTTTTTGCTGAAAATCATGACACACAGCGATTGAATCATTTATATAAAAATGATAGTGATAAATATAAATTAGCAATGACATTAATTGCAACAATACGTGGAATTCCTCAATTGTATTATGGAAGTGAAATAGGAATGGAAGGCAATAAAGATGTTGGGGATGGCGATATTAGAAGAGATTTTCCTGGCGGATGGCAAGGGGATAAAAATAATGCTTTTACAGAAGAAGGTAGAACAGATACTCAGCGGGATTTATTTGATTTTACTAGTAAATTATTTAATTGGCGTAAAAGTGCGGAAGTAATACATACTGGTAAAACAACACATTACATTCCTGAAAATAATGTGTATGTGTATTTTAGATATAATGAGACAAGGTCGGTTATGGTAATTTTAAATAATAATCCTTCAGACCAACGTATTACTTTGAATAGATTTAAAGAAAGTTTAAAAGGTATTTCAGAAGGAAAAGATATTTTAACGGGTGCGATTTTTGATTTTACAAATTCTGAAATACATATTTCAGGAAAAAAGGCGTTAGTTATTGAGTTAAATTAAAGCATATAACATGAAAAATTTAATTTATTTTGTCGCAATTTCATTACTATTCTTCTCTTGTAAAGAAATAAAGGAAAAGAGTACAATACCTACTTTAATATTAAACAATTACTCAGGAAATTTGGCTTCAGGAACTATAAAAAGGGTTGAAAATTTTCCTTCCAACTATGTACGTCCACGAAATGTTGATGTTTGGTTACCAAATAATTATTCAGAAGAAAATAAATATGCCGTTCTATATATGCACGACGGGCAAATGTTGTTTGATGCTAATACTACTTGGAACAAACAAGAATGGAAAGTTGATGAAATTGTTGGTGGTTTAATTGATTCCGCTAAAATTAAAGAGTGTATTGTAGTTGCTATTTGGAATCATTCAGACATTCGTCATACTGATTATTACCCACAAAAACCTTTTAATTTATTACCTCAAAAATTTAAAGATTCCATTTTTAAAACTAATGTAAAACAATTCGGAACGGATTTTAAAGGATTGCAATCTGATAATTATTTAAAGTTTATTGTTGAAGAAGTTAAACCGTTTATTGATGCAAATTTTTCAACGTTAACAAATTCAGAAAATACGTTTATAGCAGGCTCAAGTATGGGTGGTTTAATCTCTATGTACGCTTTGTGTGAATATCCTGAGGTATTTGGTGGCGCAGCTTGCTTATCAACGCATTGGGTTGGGTTTATGCCGCAGAAAAACAGTATAGTTCCTGCTTCATTTTTTAGGTATTTAAAACAAAATTTACCTTCGCCAAAAAATCATAAAATTTATTTTGATTATGGCACAAAAACACTAGACCAATATTATTTACCTTATCAAGAAAGACTTAATGAAGTTTTAAAATTAAAAGGGTTTGACGAATCAAATTCAAGAAACTTAAAGTTTGAAGGACATGACCATTCTGAAAATTCTTGGAATCAACGTTTTCAAATCCCGGTTCAATTTTTATTAAAGAAATAATAAATGAAATTAATGAAGCTACAAATACTATTTTTTGTTTTACTAGGCACAATTTTAAATGCACAAAATAGTGATAGAATATATCAAAGTATACAAAAGAAATCCAATTATTTAGAAGTTAAAACGAATGATGGTTTATACCAAATAAAACCATATTCAAATAAAATAGTAGAAACGTCTTTTATTCCAAACGGTGAAGTTTTTAATGCAAATTCTCATGCCGTGGTTTTAAAACCTACCAAAGTTAAATTTAAAGTTTCTGAAAACGAAAATAAAATCAAATTAATCACTTCAGGAATTACGGTTGCTATTACGAAAATTCCATTTCAAATTTCATACTCATATAAAAGTAAGTTCTTAATTTCTGAACGAAAAGGTTATATTAAGAATGAAGATTATGAGGTGTTGGATTTCAATTTAACTGCTGAAGAAATTTTATTTGGTGGTGGAGCTCGCGCTTTAGGAATGAACCGAAGAGGTAACAGATTGCAGTTGTATAATAAAGCTGATTATGGTTATGAAACGCATTCAAAATTAATGAATTATACTATTCCATTGGTTTATTCATCTCATTTATATGCCGTTCATTTTGATAATGCACCTATTGGATATTTAGATTTAGATAGTAAAAAAGACAATTCTTTACAATACGAAACAATTTCAGGAAGAAAAACGTACCAAGTTGTTGCTAGTGATACTTGGAATGATTTAATAAATCAATACACAAATTTAACAGGAAAACAACCAATGATTCCTCGTTGGGCTTTGGGTAATTTTTCAAGTAGATTTGGATATCATTCACAAAAAGAAGTTATAAATACAATTGATAAATTTTTGGAGGAAGAAATTCCAGTTGATGCCATAATTTTAGATTTATTTTGGTTTGGGAAAGAAATGAAAGGTACTATGGGAAATTTTGAATTTGAAAAAGATTCATTCCCTAATCCTAAAAAAATGATCGCTGATCTAAAAGAAAAAGGTGTAAAAACTATTTTAATTACAGAGCCTTTTGTTTTAACGACTTCAAAAAAATGGGAGGATGCAGTTGAAAAAAATATTTTAGGATTGAATGCTAAAGGAGAACCTTATACGTATGATTTTTACTTCGGAAATACAGGAATTATAGATATTTTTAAACCAGAAGGAAAACAATGGTTTTGGAATATTTACAAGAAATTTGCAGATTATGGCGTTGCAGGTTGGTGGGGAGATTTAGGGGAACCAGAAGTACATCCATCCGATTTATTACACGCTACAGGAACTGCTGATGAGGTTCATAATATTTATGGTCACAATTGGGCAAAGTTAGTTTTTGAAGGTTATCAAAAAGATTTCCCAAATCAACGCCCGTTTATTTTAATGCGTGCAGGTTATTCAGGATCACAACATTATGGTTTAATTCCGTGGTCTGGAGATGTGAATAGAAGTTGGGGAGGTTTGCAATCTCAACCAGAAATAGCCTTACAAATGGGAATGCAAGGTTTAGGATATATGCATTCTGATTTAGGTGGGTTTGCAGGAGCAAATTTAGATGATGAATTATACACACGTTGGTTACAATATGGTGTTTTTCAACCAATTTACAGACCTCACGCACAAGAAGATGTACCTTCTGAGCCAGTTTTTAGAGAACCAATTACAAAAGGGTTGGCAAAAAAATCAATAGAGTTAAGATACCAATTATTGCCTTATAATTACACACTTGCTTTTGAAAATAATCAGAAAGGAATACCGTTAATGCGTCCTTTGTTTTTTGAAGAATCAACAAATAATGAATTGTTTACCAATGATAAAACATATTTATGGGGAGATAATTTTTTGGTAAGTCCTGTTGTAAAATCAGGTTTAACAGCTCAAGATGTTTATTTCCCTTCAAACTCAAATTGGTTTAATTTTTATACAGATAAAAAAGTTGAAGGAGGGAAAACAGTAAGCATTCAATTAGTTAAAGAAAGCATTCCTACATATATTCGTGGAGGCGCTTTTATTCCAATGATAAAATCCATTCAAAATACAACACAATACAATTTAAACACCTTCGATTTACATTTTTATTTTGATAAAACTGTGAAAGAAAGCGAAGATATGTTGTACAATGATGACGGTGAAACGCCAAATGCTTTTGAAAAAGGATTGTATGAAATAATGAGTTTTGAAAGTGAATTCAAAAATAATAAGTTGTGTATAGAAATTGAATCTGAGTTAGGTGAGAATTATCAATTTTCTTCTAAAGAAATCAACTTTATTATTCATAATATTTCAAAAAAGCCCAGAAAAGTATCAGGATATAATTTTAGTTATAATGAAAAAGAAAATACATTAAAAATTAAAGTAGTACTTACAAAATCAACTTCAAAAAAAATAAAGATTAAATTATAAAAGGAATGAAAAAACTGTTGTTAATACTAGTAGCCATGGTAGTTGTGGGAAGTTGTACAAATAAAAAAGAAGTAGTTGATAGCAAAGCAAATAGCGTTGAAACACCATTTGTGTGGGAAAATGCGAACATCTATTTTTTATTAACTGATAGATTTAAAAATGCAGACACCTTAAATGATATCAATTTTAATCGTACCAAACCAACAGGTAAACTTCGTGGTTTTGAAGGTGGAGATATTAAAGGAATTAAACAAAAAATTGAAGAAGGCTATTTTAATAAATTAGGAATCAATGCTATTTGGTTTACGCCAATTGTTGAACAAATTCACGGTGCTGTTGATGAAGGAACTGGGGCAACATATGGTTATCATGGGTATTGGGCAAAAGATTGGACTGCTTTAGATCCAAATTATGGGACAAAAGTAGATTTAAAAAACTTGGTTGAACTTGCTCATAAAAACGGAATTAGAATTTTGCTAGATGGTGTTATAAATCATACAGGCCCAGTTACTGATGTTGATAAGGTTTGGTCAGCAGATTGGGTGAGAACAGCTGTTCAATGTGACTACCAAAACTATAAAAATAACATAACTTGTACGTTGGTTAAAAATTTACCAGATATTAAAACTGAAAGTAATAATTTTGTTGAACTTCCAAAACAATTGACAGATAAGTGGAAAGAAGAAGGAAGATATGAACAAGAAATGAAAGAGTTGGATGCGTTTTTTACACGCACAGGTTATCCAAAAGCACCTCGTTTTTATATTATAAAATGGCTAACAGATTATATTACTGAATTTGGTATTGATGGTTACAGAGCTGATACTGTAAAACATACTGAAGAATTTGTTTGGAGTGAATTTAAAAATGAATGTGATTATGCTTTTAATCAATGGAAAAAAGAGAATCCAACGAAGGTTTTAGATGATAATAATTTTTATCTGGTAGGTGAAGTTTACAACTATGGAATTAGTGGAGGGCAACTTTTTGATTTTGGAGACAAAAAAGTGAACTATTTTGAGAATGGATTTACAAGCCTTATAAACTTCGAATTTAAGTGGAATGCTGCTCAGCAATCTTATGAAGAATTATTTTCTAAGTATTCATCAATTTTAAATAATGAACTAAAAGGTTTTAGTGTTTTAAATTATATAAGTTCACATGATGATGGTGATCCTTTTGATAAAGAGCGAACAAAACCATTTGAATCGGCTACTAAATTATTGTTATGCCCTGGTGCTTCTCAGGTGTATTATGGAGATGAATCAGCTCGTTCTTTAACAATTGAAGGAACTGAAGGAGATGCTACTTTACGTTCAAATATGAATTGGGATAAGATTAAAAATGATGAAAAGACGCAAGAAATTTTAGAACATTGGCAAAAATTAGGAACTTTTAGAAGTAAGCATCCTTCAATTGGAGCAGGAGTTCATAAAATGATAAGTGCAAATCCATATGTTTTTAAAAGAACCTATATGAAAGGAGAATTTAATGATGCTGTGGTTGTTGGTTTGGATTTAAATGAAGGAGAAAAAGAGTTAAATGTAAGTTCCGTATTTAAAGATGGAAGTGTTTTAAATGAGGCGTATTCAGGGAATGAAGTAACAGTAAAGGATGGAATTGCAAATTTGAATACTCCATTTCCTATTGTCTTATTAGAAATTAAAAATCATAAAAAATAAAATTATGAAAGTCATTAAATTAGTTGTTTTAGTCCTAAGTACCATTGTTTTTAGTTGTACATCAAGTTCCAAATTTGACACAAATGTTTCTTCACCAGATGGATCCATAAAAATGGCATTCAACTTAAATGAAAAAGGACAGCCTTTTTACGATGTAACATATAATAAAGATGAAGTAATTAAAACCTCAACATTGGGTTTTGATTTAAAAGAAGCACCTTCTTTAAATGGTGATTTTAAAATATTGAATGCTACTTCAAGTAGTTTTGAAGAAGTATGGGAAATGCCTTGGGGGGAACAAACAGAGGTTGAAAATAAGTACAACCAACTTAAAGTTGAACTTCAAGAAACTTCAGCATTAAAAAGAAAGCTAACAGTTGTGTTTAGAGTTTATAATGATGGTTTAGGATTTAGATATGAATTTCCTGAACAAGAAAATTTGTCGGAAGTTATTATTACCGATGAAAACACACAATTCAATTTAACTGATGATTATACTGTTTGGTGGCAACCTGCCGATTGGGACAGCTATGAATATTTATATAATACCACTAAATTTTCTAAAATTAATGCCATCAGCAAAAGAAATAATCCAAATGGATATGATATTCCTTATAATGCTGTAAACACGCCTGTAACTATGAAAACAAATAGTGGATTGTATTTAAGTTTTCATGAAGCTGGTTTGATAGATTATGCGGGTATGACTTTAAAAGTTGACACTTTAAATTATGCCATGGAAAGTGAGTTGGTTGGGTCAGAAGTAACAGGCTTCAAAGTGAAGAGAACTACTCCATTTACTACACCTTGGCGTACCATTCAAATAGCTGAAAAAGCTGGGGATTTAATAGAATCTAAATTAATTTTAAATTTAAATGAACCAAATAAATTAGGCGATATATCTTGGTTTAAACCTACAAAATATACGGGTATTTGGTGGGAAATGCATTTGGGTAAATCTACTTGGGATCGAGGAGGACAACAAGATATGACATCATTTACGACAGATGCTAAACCTCAAGGGAAACATGGAGCAACTACTGAAAATGCAAAAGCATTTATAGATTTTTCGGCAAAAAATAATATTGGAGCGGTGTTAGTTGAAGGTTGGAATACAGGTTGGGAACACTGGATTGGTTTTGAAGATAGAGAAGGTGTGTTCGATTTTGTAACACCCTATCCAGATTATGATTTAAATGAAGTAGTTCGTTATGGAAAAGAAAAAGGAGTTGAAATAATTATGCACCACGAAACTTCAGCAGCTACAGAAACATATGAAAAACAGCAAGATACTGCATATGCTTTAATGAAAAGTTTAGGTATTCATTCGGTAAAATCGGGTTATGTGGGTGAAATTTTGCCAAAAGGAGAATATCATCATGGACAATATATGGTAAATCAATATAACAATGCCGTAATTAAAGCTGCCAACTATGAAGTTGCTGTTGATACTCATGAACCAATTAAAGCTACAGGCTTAAGGAGAACTTATCCTAACTGGATATCTCGAGAAGGGCTGCGTGGACAAGAATATAATGCTTGGGCATCTGATGGTGGAAATCCACCAGAACATTTGTCGATTGTGGCTTTTACTAGAATGTTAGCTGGACCAATAGATTATACACCAGGAATTTTTGATATAAAGTTTGATAAATGGAAAAAGAACAATCAGGTAAACACTACAATAGCACAGCAATTAGCATTGTATGTGGTAATTTATAGCCCAATTCAAATGGCAGCAGATTTAATTGAAAATTATGAAGGAAATCCAGCTTTTCAATTTATTAAAGATGTGGGGGTAGATTGGCAAAAAACCAAAGTGTTAAATGGTGAAATTGGTGATTTTGTAACGATTGCCAGAAAAGAAAAAAATTCAGAAAACTGGTTTGTTGGTGGAATTACCGATGAAAATTCAAGAGAAATTGAATTGTCATTTGATTTTTTAAGTCCAAATACAAGCTATGAGGCAATCATTTATAAAGATGGTGAAAATGCACATTGGGATAAAAATCCAACAGCAATAAACATTCGAAAAATTGAGATAAAAAACCAATCAAATTTAAAGTTAAAATTAGCTCCAGGAGGAGGTTTTGCAATTAGTTTGAAACCATTAAAAAATTAAAGATGAAAAAAATAGTAATAGTAATTGCCGTACTCTTTTTTATTTCTTGCAAAACAGAAATTAAAGAGGCACAATTAAAAGAAATTAAACAAGATTCTTTGGCGCCAATTTCAGATGAAATTTTGGAAAACGCAGTAATTTATGAAGCCAACATTCGTCAATATTCAGTAGAAGGAACTTTTAATAAATTTACTGAAGATATTCCTCAATTGAAGGAATTAGGGGTTAAAATTATATGGTTAATGCCAATTTATCCAATTTCTAAAACAAATAGTAAAGGATCTTTAGGTAGTTATTATGCAGTCTCTGATTTTACAAAAGTAAACCCTGAATTTGGGAATATGGATGATGTGAAAAGTTTAATTGAAACGGCTCACAGTAATGGAATTTATATTATTTTAGATTGGGTTCCAAATCATACTGGATGGGATCATGTTTGGATAAAGGAACACCCAGAATATTACACCAAAAATGAAACGGGTGAAATTACGCATCCAGCAGGAACTGACTGGACCGATGTTGCCGATTTAAATTACGACAATCATGAGATGAGAAAAGAAATGTTGGAAGATATGAAATATTGGATAAAAGACATGAATGTTGATGGTTTTAGATGTGATGTTGCAGGGAGTGTACCTTTAGATTTTTGGAAAAATACAATTACCGAATTGAAAAAAGTAAAGCCAATATTTATGCTAGCCGAAGCTTGGGAACCAGCATTAATGAAAAATGGGTTTGATATGGCTTACGGTTGGGATACACATCACAGGATGAATCAAATTGCACAAGGCAAAGAAAATGTAAAAAATTGGGATGCAAGAATGACTCAAATTGATACATTGTATAAAAAAGACGATATTTTAATGAATTTTGTTACCAATCATGATGAAAATTCTTGGAGTGGAACTGTAAAAGAACGAATGGGAGATGCTTCTGAAACGATGTTGGCATTATCATATTGTACACCAGGAATGCCCTTAATTTATAGTGGACAAGAATATGATTTGGATAAACGATTGTTGTTTTTTGAAAAAGATACTATTCCAAAAATAAAAGGTGAAGTATGGCCAAAATTAGTAAAATTAGGAAAGTTAAAAAATAATTACAAAGCTTTAAATGGAGGTAAAAACGCCGCTACTTATACAAAAATAAACACATCTAATAATGAAAATATACTTATGTTTTCAAGAGCAAAAGATGGGGACTCCATAACTTTTATGGCAAATTTATCTAATAAAAAAGTTGTTTTTACTTCTGAAAAAGAAGGTGAATCTGTTGATTTTTTTAACAATGAAAAAGTTATATTTTCAAAAGAAAAAGAAGTTCTTTTAAAAGCTTGGGAATACAAAATATTAATTAATCAGTAGTTTTTTAAATTATTCAATTTGAAATTTTGTTGAAAATAGTATTAAAAATAAGTAAAATGAAAAAAGTTATTTATAGTTTCTTATTTGTATTAGTAGTTTTTTTTAGTTGTAATCCCAAAAATATGAATCAGGAAATAGGTATGAAGAGTAAAGAACATAAAAAAGTTGTTTATCAAGTTTTTACACGCTTATTTGGTTTGGTAATACAAATGCCACTAATAAACCATGGGGAACCATTGAAGAAAACGGCGTTGGAAAATTTAATGATTTCACAGATAAAGCACTACGGGAAATTAAAAATTTAGGAATTACACATATTTGGTATACAGGTGTGTTACACCATGCAACAATAACGGATTATACAGCATTTGGTATCTCTAATGATGATCCAGATGTGGTAAAAGGACGCGCTGGGTCTCCTTATGCAGTTAAAGATTATTATAATGTGGATCCAGATTTAGCGGTTGACCCAGCAAAACGCTTGGAAGAATTTGAAGCGTTAATTAAGCGTACACACGGCATTGGAATGAAAGTAATCATTGATATTGTTCCAAATCATATTGCTCGTAGATATAAAGGAATGACCAATCCCGAAGGTATAAGTGATTTTGGAGCAAACGATAATACTAGTGTTGAATATGATAAAAATAATAATTTTTATTATATCCCAGGACAAGATTTTAAAGTGCCAAATTGGAGGGGTAATTACCAACCTTTAGGAGGTGAATTTAATGCTCTTGCAGATGGTAAATTTGAAGAAAAACCAGCGAAATGGACAGGGAATGGATCTCGATTAGCACAACCAGATTTTAATGATTGGTATGAAACAGTAAAAATAAATTACGGAATTAAACCTGATGGTAGTAAAGATTTTGAAGAATTACCTTTAGGATATGATGTTAAAGATTTTAAAGAACATTACGCGTTTTGGAAAGGTAAAGAAGTACCTGACTCTTGGAATAAATTTAGAGATATCGCTTTATATTGGTTAGCCAAAGGAGTTGATGGATTTCGTTATGACATGGCTGAAATGGTACCTGTAGAATTTTGGAGCTATATGAATTCAGCAATAAAAATGAAAAATCCCGATGCTTTTCTATTAGCTGAAGTTTATAATCCAGCTTTGTATAGAGATTATATTTACAAGGGAAAAATGGATTATTTATATGATAAAGTAGCTTTATACGATTCTATAAAATATATTATGCAAGGTCATGGCTGGACAGATCATTTAGTTGGGGTTCAAGATGATATTGCTGATATTGAAGACAATATGTTACATTTTTTAGAAAACCACGATGAACAACGTATTGCAAGTCCAGATTTTGCAAACTCAGCAGAAAAAGGAAAACCAGCAATGGTAGTTTCTGCAACAATAAGCACTTCGCCAACGATGATATATTTTGGTCAGGAAGTTGGTGAACCAGGAGCTGAAAATGCAGGTTTTGGATCTCCAACACGAACTTCTATTTTTGATTATATTGGTGTTCCACACCATCAACGTTGGATGAATAACGGGAAGTTTGATGGAGCAGAATTAACTGAAGGAGAGCGTAATTTGCTAGATTTTTACAAACGATTACTTAATTTCACCATTCACAGTAATGCCTTAATGGGAGCTTATAAGGAAATTCATTATTATAATAAAGAAAATACAGAAAATTATAATCATCGTGTATTTTCTTTTGTTAGATGGTCATCTGATGAAAAACTAATTATTATTTCTAATTTTGAGGATGATAAAACGTACGAATTCGATTTAAAGATTCCAGAAGATATCATTACTACTTGGAATTTATCAGATGGTAATTACAAGTTGACAGAACAACTGTATGGTGAATTGTCTTCAAATTTAACCGTTGAAAATGGAATAGGGGTTATAAAATTAAAATTAGACCCGTTAGCATCTTTAATTTTAAAAGTAACAAACTAGGACTCTTATTTTAAAGTTTTAGTTGTTGTTAACAAACAAAATTAAGTATAAAAATAAATTTTCTTCAATATAAAATATTTATTGATTAAATTTGTTTAATAAATTGATAATAGGTAATTTAATTAAAAAAAGAGCTCTTATTTTGAACTCTTTTTTAAAGACTGATAGCGAAATCGTTATAGTTAATATTGGCTAATTTTATAGGAAAAAAATTGATTTAAGAGTAATTTTGAGCCATAATTTTACCCTATGAATGAACCAATTGAAAAGATAGCAGTTTTAACCTCGGGAGGTGATGCTCCCGGAATGAATGCAGCCATAAGGGCTGTTGTTAGAGCTTGCACTTATTACAGTGTTGAATGTGTAGGGATTTATAGAGGGTATCAAGGATTAATTGAAGGAGATTTTGAAACTATAAATGGTCGTCACGTAAGTAATATTATAAATAAAGGTGGTACTATTTTGAAATCAGCTCGTTCTTTAGAATTTAAAACGGTTGAAGGAAGAGCTAAAGCTTATAAAAATTTAAAGAAACACGGTATTGGAGCTTTAATTTTAATTGGTGGAGATGGTACATTTACAGGTGGATTAAAATTTATGGAAGAATACAATTTTCCTCTTGTAGGTATTCCAGGAACCATTGATAATGATATTTATGGAACAGATAATACCATTGGATATGATACTGCTTTAAATACGGTAGTTGAAGTTATTGACAAAATACGCGATACTGCAAGTTCTCATAACAGATTATTTTTTATTGAAGTTATGGGGCGTGACGCAGGGTTTATTGCGTTAAATGCAGGAATTGGAGCAGGTGCTGAAGAAATTTTAATTCCTGAAAAAAATATAGGATTAGATAAGTTTGTTGAATCATTAAATAAAGGAAGAGACAATGGAAAAACATCTAGTATTGTTGTTGTTTCTGAAGGAGATAAAATAGGTAAAAGTGTTTTTGAATTGGCAGATTATATAACAGAGAATTTTCCTCACTATGATATTAGAGTATCAGTTTTAGGACATATGCAGCGCGGAGGTTCGCCAAGTTGTTTTGATAGGGTACTTGCAAGTAGACTTGGAGTGGCAGCTGTTGAAGCATTGTTGGATAGATCTACAGGTGTAATGATTGGAATTACAAACAATGAAATTTCAAAAGTTGAGCTTGATAAGGCTATTAAAATGAACAACGATATAAATGAGGAATTACTTAAAGTAGCTGAAATAACATCAATATAAAATATAATAATAATAATAATAGAAATAAATAAAAACAAAAAAAATGTCAACAGTTAAAATAGGAATTAACGGATTTGGTAGAATTGGAAGAATCGCTTTTAGAATTGCGGCTAACAGACCAAATGTACAAATTGTAGGAATTAATGATTTATTAGCAGTAGAGCACTTAGCTTACTTATTAAAATATGATTCTGTTCACGGACAATTTGATGGAACAATTGAAGTGAATAACGGAAACTTAGTTGTAAACGGTAATGAAATTAGAATTAGTGCAGAACGTAATCCAGAAGATTTAAAATGGAATGAAGTTGGTGCTGATGTTGTTTTAGACTGTACAGGTATTTTTACAAACTTAGAAGGTGCTCAAAAGCACATTACAGCTGGAGCTAAAAAAGTAGCTATTTCTGCACCATCTGCTGATGCACCAATGTTTGTAATGGGTGTAAACCACAAAAACATTACTGCAGCTGATACAATTGTATCAAACGCCTCTTGTACTACCAACTGTTTAGCACCTATTGCTAAAGTAATTAATGATAAATTTGGTATTGTTGAAGGATTAATGACTACTGTACATGCTGCAACAGCAACACAATTTACAGTTGATGGTCCATCAAAAAAAGATTTTAGATTAGGCCGTGCTTCATTAAATAATATTGTACCTGCATCTACAGGAGCTGCAAAAGCAGTAGGAAAAGTAATTCCAGAATTAAACGGGAAATTAACAGGTATGGCTTTTAGAGTTCCAACTGTTGATGTATCTGTTGTAGATTTAACAGTACGATTAGAAAAAGGAGCTTCTTTTGAAGAAGTAAAAGCAGCAATTAAATATGCTTCAGAGAATGAGTTAAAAGGAATTTTGGGATATACAGAAGAAGGTGTAGTATCTCAAGATTTTGTATCTGAACCAAGAACATCTGTTTTTGATGCAAATGCAAGTATGGCATTAAATGATAATTTCGTAAAATTAGTATCTTGGTATGATAATGAGTTTGGTTACTCAACAAAATTAGTTGATTTAGCTACTTATATTCATTCAGTTAAATAATACAAATTTAATTCACAAGAAATGATTTTAATTGCAGATGGAGGTTCAACAAAAGCTGATTGGATTCTTTTAGATAAAACTGGAAAACAAATATTTAAGACAAGAACTAATGGTTTGAATCCCGCAATATTAAGTTCAGAATTATTAAAAAGTAGAATTCAAGAGAACCATGATTTAATAAGTTGCAAAGATAATGTAACTACTGTTTATTTCTATGGTGCAGGTTGTGGAACAGAAAGCAATACATCGCTTTTAGAATCTATATTCCAATCATTTTTTGTGAATGCTACAATTGTTGTTAAAGAGGATACATTTGCAGCAGTGTATGCAGTAACTTCAAAGCCAGGAATTGTTTGTATTCTTGGAACGGGTTCTAACAGTTGCTATTTTGATGGTGAAAATGTTGATGCTAGGGTACCTTCATTAGGTTATATTTTAATGGATGAAGCTAGTGGAAACTATTTTGGAAAAAAATTGATACGCGATTATTATTATCATAAAATGCCCAAAGATCTTGCCAAAAAATTTGAAGAGCAATATAATTTAGATGCAGATACTATTAAAAGAAACATTTATAAAGAAGAAAATCCAAATGCTTATTTAGCGCATTTTGCTGAATTTATTTTAAAGAATGATAGAAATTGTTACTTCAATAAAATATTACATAAAGGAATGAAAGACTTTTTTAAAAATAGAATTTTACCGTATCCTGAATCTGAAAAATTACCTGTTCATTTTGTAGGTTCAATTGCTTATTTTGCGCAAGATATTATTAAAGATGTTGCAAGGTATCACATGATTAAAATAGGTAATATTGTAAGAAGACCCATTGATGGTTTAATTGAATATCACAGAGAACAACTAAAGTTAGAACAAGTCTAAAATACGTTCTAAAGCCATGCCACGAGAACCTTTGATTAGAATTGTGGTATTTTTAATAGTTAAATGTTTGTTTGAAGTTTTAAAAGCTTCAAAACTATCATAAATAAAAGCATTTTTTACATGAGTTGTAGAAAATGCTTTTCCTATTAAAAAAACCTTCTGAAAATTAAATGAAGTAGCTAATTTAGCAATTTTTTGATGTTCAACCTTACTTTCTTTTCCTAATTCGAACATATCACCTAAAAAAATTATTTTACTAGCATCTTTTAATTCATTAAAATTTTCAAGTGCCGCTTGCATACTACTTGGGTTGGCATTGTAAGCATCCAAAATTATTTTTGTAGTACCTTTTTCTATAATTTGAGAACGATTATTTGTAGGTATATAATTTTCAATAGCTTTTTTTATAGATGCCTCAGACACTTTAAAATAATTTGCAATGGTAATTGCTGCGGCAATATTATTGAAATTGTATTTTCCAATTAATTTACTTTCAATAATTGTATTTTTAAACTGAACTTTAACAAAAGGACTTGCTTCAATAAATTGTATATTATTTTTATTAAAAAAAATTGAATTAATACCAGTTGATTGTTTTACTTGTAGTTCATCATCAGAATTAATAAAAGCGATTCCGTTATTATTTCTTAAAAAATTATAGAGTTCAGACTTTCCTTTAATAATGCCTTCAACACTTCCAAAACCTTCTAAATGTGCTTTTTCAAAATTGGTAATAAAACCATAATTAGGCTCTGCTATTTTGCATAAAAAATCAATTTCTTTTAAGTGATTTGCGCCCATTTCAACAATGCCAATTTCAGTAGTTGGTGTCATAGATAAAAGTGTAAGAGGCACACCAATATGATTATTTAAATTGCCAACTGTAGCAGTTGTTTTATATTTATGACTCAACACCCCATTAATTAATTCTTTAGTCGTTGTTTTACCGTTGCTTCCTGTTAATGAAATAATTGGGATATCAAGTTGATTTCTATGAAAATTAGCGATTTGCTGAAGGGTTTCTAAAACATTATTTACTAAAATAGAATTTGGATGAGTATTGAATTCATCTTCATCAATAATAGCATAATTTGCGCCATTTTTTAAAGCATCAATTGCAAATTTATTTCCATTAAAGTTCTCTCCCTTTAACGCAAAATAAATACTTCCTTTTCTAATTTTCCGAGTATCAGTATCAACTAAATAGGTCTGAGTATATAACTTGTATAATTGTTCAATATTCATTGTTTAAATATAAAAAAACCTCACTGAATTTTCAATGAGGTTTTATATTATTTTTAATTATTAATTAATATCTAATTTTTGTTGTTGTAGGTTTTCTTCTTTTAGGTGTCATAGTACCTAATCTGTCTGTAGCACAACGAAAACCAATATAGTTAGTTGCCATATACTCTGGTAAATATCTTCTTTGAGCAGGGTCTAGCCAATATTCTCTATCTTTCCATGAACCACCTTTATAAACACGAGATTTATCACTAATTAAAGTGGTTCTTTTTTTAGTATCATATTGTTGCATTAATAAACCACTTTCACCAATAACTCTTGGTTTTATAGGAGAATTATACATCCTTGGTTTTGTTTCTAATTCGTCTTCATTTTTTGCATAGAACTTTGTTGATGCCAAATCTCCATCTTTAGAATCAACATTATAAGCTTTTTCATAGTTGTTTCTCATATAAGCATCTCTATCACTAATTGGGATGTATTTAATGTCTCCAGGTAAGGTTTTTGGTATTATTTTACCGTTGTCTAAAGTATCATATTCAACAGAGGCATCATCAACTATCACAACTTTGCCTTCAGAATCAATCATTTTTTTAGTAAAAATATTACCTCTAAAATAATTAAAGTCATTAGCATCATTATCTATAATTGGTCTATAAACATCAGCTACCCATTCTGCAACATTTCCAGACATATCATAAAGTCCAAAAGCATTAGCATCATATTGTTTTACACGATTTGTTATATCCGCCCCATCATTACTCCAACCAGGAACACCACTATAATCTCCTTTTCCTTGCTTAAAATTGGCTAATTGGTCACCTTGCACTCTTTTATTTTTGTTACGGGTATATTTACTATCCCACGCATATTTTTTTCGACCTCTAATGTTGTTATATTCTCTTTGTTCTACAATTGCTTTTGCAGCATATTCCCATTCTGATTCAGTTGGTAATCTGAATTTTGGAGCCAAAATACCGTCAGAAACTTTTACTTGTCTTCCTGTAAACGAACGCCTGTCTGGTTTAGGATCTCCTTTTTTTCTTTTAGTATTAGATGGTAATCCTTTATTATAAATGGTTGAATCACCATTAAAAAGTGCATAAGGATTCTCTAAATAGGTATCAGTACTAAAGTGATTTTGCCCTTTTACTTCAAGTGAATCACTTTCAAATAGAGGGTTTAAAATACCTTTATCCATTAGTATTTTTTCATTTACTCTATCACTTCTCCATTTACAATATTGAGTGGCTTGTATCCAACTTACACCAACAACTGGATAATCAGCATACGATGGGTGTCTTAAATAATTTTCTGTTAATAATTCATTACTACCTAGTACATCTCTCCAAACTAAAGTGTCAGGTACTGCGGATAGATAAATATTTTTATATTTTTCATCACTAGGAGGAAAAACTTTCTCCATCCATTCTAAATAAAATACATACTCTGAGTTTGTAACTTCTGATTCATCTAGGTAAAATGAACGCACTTGTTGCTTATTAGGAGTGGTATTCCAATCAAACATAACATCATCTTGTACGTGCCCCATTGTGAAAGCACCTCCTTCAATTAAAACCATTCCTGGAGGAGATATTTGACCGCGGTAATTTGCATTTGAGGAAAATCCTGCAGCGGCTTTATCTTTTGAATCCCAGCCAGTTAAGGCTGATTTATTTCTTGAAGTTCTATTATGACAACTAACAAATAAAATCGTTGAAAGAGCTACAATTAAAATTCGTGCTACATTTAATAAATTTTTCATCTTCATTTTAACTTATTAGGGTTTAATCTCTCGCAATTTACATTAAATAAATTTTTTTGCAAGAAATTATTTTAATAAAATATTTTATTATGTTTTTGTAACGATTGTTTTTCTTCTTTATTATATGTAATGTTGTATTATTATAAAAATAACATTGAAAAATTAACCGTTATTTATTCTATGAATAAGTTTAAGATAATCCTTTTAATCATTTTTTTTATAGCTGGAAACTCGCTATTTTCTCAACAAAATGAAACTAAAAATTTTCAGCTAAAATGGAATGATAATGTTGACTTTAACATAAATAAAAATTTTAAGATTATAACGAGTATAGTTGAGGGTAATTTTATTGATGAAAATTTAAATCCTTCTTTTTCTGAAATGTGGGAAGTTGCAGAGGGAGTTGAAATAGAAAACTATGCTATTAAAAATATTGTTTTTGAGGTTTTAGCTAAAAATAGTGATGATTTATTTAAAACTAATTTTATACCTAAAACGCTTAATTCTGAATTTAATATTGTAAAATCAAGAGATAAAACTTTTGCAGTTTTAAACTTAACACCATTTTTAAAAGAAGGAACTAGTATAAAGAGAATTGTATCGTTTGATTTGGAATATAATTTAGTAACATCTAAAAAAAATAGCTACGCAAAAAATGCTACTATTAAAAACTCGGTATTAGCTTCAGGTGATTGGTATAAATTTGCTGTTGACACCACAGGAGTTTATAAAATAGATAAAACATTTTTAGAAAATTTAGGCATTGATGTGAAATCAATAAACCCTAAAAACATCAAAATATATGGGAATGGAGGTCAAATGCTTCCGTTTAAAAATAGTGATTTTAGATTTGATGGGTTACAAGAAAATGCTATTTATGTAAAAGGAGAGGAAGATAATAGCTTTGATAGTAATGATTATGTGTTGTTTTATGCTAAAGGACCTCACACTTGGTTAAATACTTCTTCAGGGAATTTAAAAGAGATAGAACATCAATTCAATATTTTTTCAGATGAATCTTATTATTTTATCACAATTGCAGATTCTCAAGGAAAAAGAATAGCTGATAAAGCACAAATTTCAGCTTCAGCAAATACACAAATAACCACGTTTCACGACTATACTTTTTTTGAAAAAGATGAAGTTAATATGTTTGCGGTTGGTCAACAATGGTTTGGAGATAATTATAGTTTAGAAAATGTTCACGAGTATTTTTTACCTTTTAATAATATTGATGCTTCAGAAAATATAATTGTTAGAGTTAGAGGAGTTGCTGAATCATCAATTGCATCACAAATGCAAGTTGAAGTTAATAACCAACCTTTATTTGCTGTTAATTTACCTGCAAATGGAGGTTTAACAAAAGCTGTAGCTAGTAAAAATAGTGGTGCATTGCAACTTACAGGAAGTTCAGTAGCTATTAAAATATTGTATAATAATAATGGTAACCCTTCCGCAAAAGCATATTTGGATTATATTGAAATTTTAGGAAAGAAAAAATTAATAGCCCAAGGGAAACAATTTTCTTTTCGAAATTTTGATACCACAAATACACCTGATGTTTTTGAGTATGTAATCGAAAATTCATCAAATATTAATTGGGTTTGGGATGTGACAGATGCTCAGAATTCAAAAAATATTATAAATGAAACTATAGGTTCTAATTTTACATTTAAAATTAGTGGTGGAGAATTTAAAGAATTTATAGTTTTAAATGAAAGCGATTTTTATACTCCTAAAATTATAGAAAATGCAAAAATATCAAATCAAAACTTACATAGTTTAAATAACATTGATTATGTAATTATTACACAAGATTTTTTAGCAGATCAAGCACAACGTTTGGCAAATTATCACATTCAAAATTCTAATTTAAATGTTCAAGTTATTTCATTAAATCAAATTTATAATGAATTTTCTTCGGGTTCACCAGATATTTCAGCAATTAGAGATTTTGTAAAACATTTGTATGATAATGCAACAACAAATCAACTAAAATACGTGTGTTTGTTTGGTGATGCATCGTATGATTATAAAGATAGAATAGGAGGGAATAACAATATTGTGCCAGTTTTTGAAGCATTTGATAGTTTTAATTTAGCAACATCGTATGTTACAGATGATTTTTATGGAATGATGGATGCCAATGAAGGTGAAATGAATTCTTTTGAAAGACAAGATGTTATTACTGGTAGAATACCAGTTTCTGATGTTTTACAAGCCGAAAAAGTAGTTGATAAAATTTTGAATTACTACAATCCTAAATCATTTGGAGATTGGCGCACTCAAATTATGTTAGTTGCAGATGATATTGATGCCAGAGGAGAAGAAATAATACAAACTGAAATGGAAAAAATTGCAGATACTATTTCAGCTAATCAACCCATTTTTAATTTGAAAAAAGTGTATATGGATGCATATACACAACAAACTTCTTCAGGAGGGAATAGGTATCCAACAGTAAATACCGAAATATCAAATCAAGTAGAGAAAGGAACTGTTTTAGTTGATTATTTTGGACATGGAGGTGAAGATGGTTGGGCTGCTGAACGAATTTTAGAAGTTTCACAAATCCAAAATTGGAAAAATGAATTCAAGTTACCGTTATTTATCACGGTAACTTGTGAATTTACTCGATTTGACAATCCGTTGAGAAAAACCGCAGGAGAATTTTTATTTTGGAATGAGAATGGAGGATCTGCATCATTAATTTCAACTACAAGAGAAGTTTTTATTAGTGTTGGCGTGGTTTTAAATGAGCGCCTTATAAAACCATTGTTAAATTTTAATGATGAAAATTATTCAATTGCAGAATCTTTAATGAATGTTAAAAACCAATTTTCTACATCACAACGTTATTTTGTGTATTCCATAGGAGACCCAGCAATGAAACTTAGCTTACCAAGCCCAACTATTAAAATAACAAAAATTAATAATGTTAATGTTGATCAACCTTTAGATACTATTAAAGCATTATCATATGTTAAGTTTGAAGGTGAAATTACCAATTCAACTGGGGAAGCCTTAAACGATTTTGAAGGTGAATTAGACGTTACAGTTTATGATAAGTCTATAAATAAAACAACATTAGACAATGATAATAAAAATATTACCATGCAGTTTGATGCTATTGAAAGTAAAATATTTAAAGGAAGATCAAAAGTTGAATCTGGGAAATTTAGTTTTGATTTTGTTGCTCCAAAAGATATAAAAGTAGCGTATGGGAAGGGAAAACTTAGTTTTTACGCATCTAACAATAGCATAGATAAAGCAGGATATAATTTTGATGTTACTATAGGAGGTATAAATACGGATGCACCTGAAGATAATACAGGTCCAATTGTTCAATTATATATGAATGATTTAAGTTTTGTTGATGGAGGGACAACCAATGAATCACCTTTATTTATTGCTGTACTAGAAGATGAAAGTGGTATTAACACATCAATTACCGCTGTAGATCACGATATTGTTGCAATTTTAGATGGAGATCAAGCAAATCCAATACTTTTAAACGATTTTTATCAAACTGAATTAAATGACTATAAAAAGGGAAAAGTGAATTACCAATTTAGAAATCTTTCAACGGGGATACATACCTTAACTTTAAAAGTTTGGGATACTTACAATAATTTATCAGAAACAACGTTTTCATTTCTTATAGTTAATGACAGTGACTTGATTTTAAGTAACGTGCTGAATTATCCAAATCCTTTTGTTAATTATACAGAGTTTTGGTTTAATCATAATAAACCAAATGAGTTGTTAAATGTTCAAATACAAATTTTTACCATATCTGGTAAATTAGTAAAGACAATTAATGAAACTGTACAATCTGAAGGAAATTTATCAAGGACAATAACTTGGAATGGTTTAGATGATTTTGGTTCAAAAATAGGAAAAGGAGTTTATGTTTATAAATTAAAAGTTAAGTCGCTTAATTCCAGTGCAAAAGCAGAAAAAATAGAAAAATTAGTAATACTTCAATAATAAATTAAGATATTTGTTCAGTTAAATTAACCCAATTAATGAGAAAATTAACCATATTAACACTTATTTTTTTAGTAGCATTTTCAAAAACAAATGCTCAAGAAACACAAAATACAATCACTACCGCAGCTCCATTTTTATTAATAGCACCTGATGCCCGTGCAGGAGGAATGGGGGATATTGGTGTAGCAACATCACCTGATGCATATTCACAGCATTGGAATGCTTCAAAAATTGCATTTATGCCTTCACAATATACTTTAGGAATTGTATATACTCCTTGGTTACGTGCACTAACCAATGATGTTTTTTTAGGAGGATTTTCATTTGCTAATAAAATAGATGATAGAAGTGCTTGGGCAACTAGTTTAAAATATTTTAATTTAGGTCAAATAGACTTAACTGATATTAATGGAGCTCCTCAAGGAACTGAAAAATTAAATGAATTCTCATTAGATGCTTCCTATTCTTTAAAACTTAGTGAAACCTATGCAATGGGAGTTACAATGCGTTATATTCGCTCAGATTTAGGTATTAAATCTGCAAATTCAACTATTAAACCTGTAAGTACATTTGCTGTTGATATTTCTGGATATTTTCAATCTAATGAAAAAAATTATGGGAATTTCAATGGAGTTTGGAGAGCAGGCTATAATATATCTAATATAGGTCCAAAAGTATCTTATACAGATAATGGTCAAGATAGTAATTATATACCAACTAATTTAAAAATTGGAACTGGTTTTGATTTTATTTTGGATAATTATAATAAAGTAAGTTTAAATTTAGAATTTAATAAATTATTAGTTCCAACTCCAAACATCTCATTAAATGCTGATGGAGTATCAGCACCCTATACTCAAGATAATGTAAGTTTTGTTAGTGGTATTTTTAAATCGTTTGGAGATGCACCAGGTGGTTTTAGTGAAGAACTTAAAGAGGTTACTTGGGCTTTAGGGGCTGAATATATGTATGATAATTCTTTTGCTATTAGAGCAGGGTATTTTAATGAAAGCGATTTAAAAGGAGCACGTAAATATTTTACACTAGGTTCAGGATTTAAATTTAAAAGTTCAAGAATAGACATTTCATATTTATTTAATGCTTCAAATATTAATAATCCGTTAGAAAATACACTTCGTTTTTCGTTGTCATTTGACTTTGGAAAATTATTTGAAATTAACTAAGGTTTACAACAATTTTTAATGAAAGAAGTTGAAATTAAAACTCAAATTACGGTATTTGATTCTATAGAAGAACTTTCAAATATTATAAAAGATTTAATGAATAAAGCTATTGAAGCTAAAAAGAATGCATATGCACCCTATTCCAACTTTAAAGTTGGAGCAGCATTTCTATTAGAAGATGGAACAATAGTAACTGGAAACAACCAAGAAAACGCTGCGTATCCTTCAGGAATGTGTGCTGAACGTGTTGCTATTTGGAAAGTTTCATCAGAATACCCAAATCTTAAAATATCAAAATTAGCAATTACAGCAAGTTCTTCCACTCAATTAACCAAAGAGCCTGTTGCGCCTTGTGGGGCTTGTAGACAAACTTTGTCTGAATACGAATTAAAGCAGGATGATAAAATTGAAGTGTATTTTATGGGAGAAGTTGGTAAGGTTATTAAAACGAATTCTGTTTTAGACTTGCTACCAATTGCCTTCGATAAATCTTTTTTGTAAGAAATTTATGAAAACAGATATAAGAAATAGACAAGATATTTATTTACTGGTTAAAGAATTTTATGTAAGGTTAATGAATGATAAATTAGTATCTCATTTTTTCGAGGATTTCTCTGATCCAATTCTTTTAGAAGAGCACCTGCAAACTTTGGTTGACTTTTGGGATAATGTGTTGTTTTATTCTGGTGGGTATCGTAAAAATGCAATGCTACCTCATCTAAAATTACACGAAACAAAACCTTTCAAACCAACACACTTTAAATGCTGGTTATCAAACTTTAACCTAACGGTTGATGCGTTGTTTGAAGGTGATATGGCACATACAGCAAAGACCAGAGCTTTGTCGATAGGCATCGTAATGGAAATGAAAATTAATGGGTTGAAAAATTAAGACTTATTAAATTTGATAATTAATATCTTATAATGAAACTACAATCAATAATTACAGGTACGGGAAGTTATATTCCAAGAGTAATTAAAAAGAATTCCGATTTTTTATTAGATCAATTTTTAAATGAAGATGGCTCTCCAATGCAATATGAGAATGAAGTTGTTATTGAGAAATTTAAAGCTATAACGGGAATTGAAGAAAGACGCTACGCAGATTTAGATTTAACATCGTCAGATTTGGCATATTTTGCTGCTAAAAAAGCGATTGAAGATGCAAGTATTGACCCTGAAGAATTAGATTATATAATTTTAGCTCATAATTTTGGGGATGTTAAAAGCACTTCTATTCAGAGTGATATTTTACCAAGTTTAGCTTCAAGAGTTAAGCATAACTTAAAAATTAAGAACCCAAATTGTGTAGCCTATGATATACTATTTGGATGCCCTGGGTGGATTCAAGGTGTTATACAAGCAGAAGCCTATATTAAATCTGGTTTGGCAAAAAAATGTTTAGTTATTGGATCAGAAACTTTATCAAGAGTTTTAGATCCTTTTGATAGGGATTCAATGATATATTCAGATGGTGCAGGTGCTTGTGTGATTGAAGCAGTTGAAAGTAATGTTTCTACAGGAATATTAAGCCATATAACTCAAACAGATACTTTAGATGAGTGTTATTACCTGTTTTTCGGAAAATCATTTAGTGAAAATGAGGATAGTGATACTCGTTATATAAAAATGTATGGTCGTAAAATTTATGAATATGCCTTAAATAATGTTCCTAATGCTATGAAAGCAGCTTTAGATAAAAGTGGTGTTGATATTTTAGATGTTAAAAAAATATTAATTCATCAAGCTAATGAAAAAATGGATGAGGCCATTGTTAAACGTTTTTATAGATTATATAAGGAAAAACTTCCTAAAGATATAATGCCAATGAGTATACATACCTTAGGGAACAGTTCCGTAGCAACGGTTCCAACTTTGTTTGATTTGGTAAAAAGAGGTGAAATTGAAAATCAAGAAATTAATAAAGGAGACGTTGTTATTTTAGCTTCTGTTGGAGCTGGTATGAGTATAAATGCAATTGTATATAAATACTAACTCAACCAATAAATAAATATGTTTTAGCTCTCTTTAATGAGAGCTTTTTTAGTTTAATGCAATGTTACTTTAATATCAATATATAATAAATGGTATTAAAAATACAACAAAAGGTTTTAATATAATAATAAATGGTAATATTACATTTTATAAAGTTTTTTGTATATTTGATTAACTAAAAATTAATACCCCCCCTAAAAATTTTAGATATGTTTAAAAAAAATACTTTTTTAGCCTTAATAGCATTAGGTATGTTATTTAGCTGTCAAACAAACGAAGATGTTAATGCATTACAAACAAGTACAAAAGAATTTACAGTTACAACAAAAAATTTAACAGGTTTAGCCTCAAGAGATACTGAAACAGCTTGTTATTCAACACCGTTAATTGCAGGGCAGAATTACATTGCAGGAAGAATTGATGTAGAAATGGTGAATGAAGGTGGTATTGATTATGTATACATTTCTTATATTACAAATCCAGATTGGGTTATAAAATTAACTCATTTATATGCTGGCGATAGAGATGGAATTCCTGAAACCAAAAAGGGAAACCCAAAACCAGGAGTTTTTGAAAAAAGAATGGATTATGAAGCGAATGTTATTTCAGATTTTGAGGTAGAATATAAAATCGAAGCTGATGCTTTTGAATCTTGTTTTCAAATTGCTGCTCATGCCGAATTAGCTAAAATTGATGATAAAGGAACAGAAATTCAAAGAGAAACAGGCTGGGGTCAAGGTGAAGGTTTTGAAGGAAATAGCTGGGCAATGTATTTTGAATTTTGTAAAAATTTATGTGGAGATGGAAAAGATACAGGGACAGACACTCCTCCAGTAGGTAGATAGCAGAGTTAGATAACGCAAAAAAATTAAACCCTCTTATGAGGGTTTTTTTATGTAAAAAAATATAGTAGTTTTAGTAGTTTGTATTAAATTTATATTTTAAAAGATAATAGGTAGTTTTAATTTAATATTTTAGCAAAAAGAAATTTAAATGAATTATTTAAAGCATATAGGAAAGTACTTTATTATGCTAAGACAAGTTTTTAAAAAACCTCAGAAATGGACTGTTTTTAGAGAACTATTATTCAGAGAGATTGATGATTTAGGATTGAAGTCAATGGGTATCATAATGTTTATTTCCTTTTTTGTTGGAGGTGTTGTCGCTATACAAACAGCGTTAAATGTTGATAGTCCATTTATTCCTAAGTATTTAATTGGTTTTGCTACAAAACGAGGTATAATTTTAGAATTTGCACCAACTTTTATGTCAATTATTTTGGCAGGAAAAGTTGGTTCTTATATCACTTCAAGTATGGGAACGATGCGAGTTACGGAACAAATAGATGCTTTAGAAGTTATGGGGATAAATTCTTTAAACTACTTAGTTTTACCTAAAATATTAGCTGCTTTATTCTTTTACCCAATTTTAATCTTGTTGTCCATGTTTTTGGGAATTGTTGGGGGATATTATGCAGGATTGTTAACCGACTTATTTTATAGTGAAGATTTTATTTATGGTATACAACTTGATTTTGATCCTTATTATATAAAATATGCCTTAACAAAAACGGTTGTTTTTGCATTTGTAATTACTACTATACCAGCATATCATGGTTTTTACGTTAAAGGAGGTTCGTTAGAAGTTGGTAGGGCAAGTACAAAAGCAGTAGTATGGACTAGTATTGTTATAATTTTATTGAATTATTTTCTAACTCAAATGCTTTTAGGTTAAATGATTGTTGTTAAAGATTTATATAAGGAATTTAATGGAACACCTGTTTTAAAAGGAATTTCAACCACTTTTGAAAAAGGTAAAACAAATATGATTATTGGTCAAAGCGGATCAGGTAAAACAGTTTTTTTAAAATGTTTACTTGGATTACATATTCCAGAAAAGGGAACAATATCATTCGATGGTAGGGTACATACAGAATTAGGAATAAAAGAGCATCGACAATTAAGACAAGATATGGGAATGGTTTTTCAGGGAGGTGCATTATTTGATTCACTAACAATTGAAGAAAATATATTATTTCCTTTAAAAATGTTTACAGATAAATCAAAATCTGAAATGTTAGATCGTGTAAATATTGTTTTAAATAGGGTTAATTTAGAAAATGTAAATTCTAAATTTCCAGCTGAACTTTCTGGTGGAATGCAAAAACGTGTGGCAATTGCGAGAGCAATTGTGATGAATCCAAAATATTTATTTTGCGATGAACCAAATTCGGGTTTAGATCCAAGAACGGCAACCATAATAGATAATTTAATTCAAGAAATTACAGATGAATATCAAATAATCACCATTATTAATTCACATGATATGAATTCTGTGATGGAAATAGGTGAAAAAATTATTTTTTTAAAAAATGGTATTAATGCTTGGGAAGGTACCAATGAAGAGATATTTAAAACTGAAAATGAGGCGGTTGTAGAATTCGTTTATTCTTCAAATTTATTTAAGAAAGTTAGGGAAGCATATTTAAGTAAAACAAAATAAAAAAGAAGTTTGTTTTATTAAAATATACTATTATATTTGCACCCCGATAAAATAGGGAATAAGACCTGGTAGCTCAGTTGGTAGAGCACCTCCCTTTTAAGGAGGTGGTCCTGGGTTCGAGCCCCAGCCAGGTCACAAAGCTTCTCAACTAGAGAAGTTTTTTTTGAAATTTTGGTGAGATACTCAAGTGGCCAACGAGGGCAGACTGTAAATCTGCTGCGCAAGCTTCGAAGGTTCGAATCCTTCTCTCACCACAAAACCTTAATCATAATTGTTTAAGGTTTTTTTATGTGATTTAATCAAAATGTTTAATGTAAATTAATTTATGTTAAACAAAAAATGTAAATTTGCTGAAATTTAAATGATAAGGAATGATAAAAAAAGTTTTTATTTGGTTGTTTTTATTAAGTCAAGCAGTTGGATTTTCACAAAATATTGGAATATTAAAAGGAAAAGTAATTGATATACAAACAAGAGCTAATCTGCCTTTTGTAAATGTTATTGTGATAGGATCAAGTGTTGGTGCAATTTCAGATGAGAATGGTGATTTTGCTATTAACAATATTCCTTTGGGATATGTGAAGGTTCAAGCTTCCTTTTTAGGTTATTCAACAACTATGTCTGAAAGTTATTTGGTGACTAATGATAAAAACCCATATATTTTCATAGAATTATTACAAGATAATGAACAGTTAGATGAAGTTGTAGTACAAAATAAGTTGTTTAAAAAAACAATTGAAAGTCCGCTTTCTGTTCAAACTTTAGGAATTGCAGAAATTGAAAAAAATCCAGGTGGAAATAGAGATATTTTAAAAGTAATTCAATCTTTACCGGGTGTTGCTTCTAATCCGGGTTTTAGAAATGATATCATTATTAGAGGTGGAGCACCTTCTGAAAATAAATTTTATTTAGATGGAATTGAAGTTCCTGTTATTAATCATTTTCAAACACAAGGTTCGTCTGGTGGACCTGTTGGAATTATAAATGCAGATTTAATTCGGAAAGTAGATTTTTATTCAAGTGCTTTTCAAGCGAATAGAGGGAATACTTTAAGTTCAGTAATTGAATTTACACAGAAAGAAGGAAACCCTGATAAGTTGAATACGAGAGCTACTTTAGGAACTTCTGATGCTGGAATAACAATTGATGGTCCATTAGGGAATAAAACTACTTATATAGCTTCTATACGCCAATCTTACTTAAAATTGTTGTTTAAACTTATAAAATTACCTTTTTTGCCAACCTATAATGATTTTCAATTTAAAGTAAAACACCAGTTGTCTAATAAAAGTGAATTTTCTATAATAGGTTTGGGTGCTATTGATAATTTTAAATTAAATGAAGATGTAAATAACAATGTAACGGATGAATCTACACTTAAAAGAAATTTATACATATTAAGTAATATTCCTGTTCAAGAACAATGGAATTATACCGTTGGGCTCTCGTATAAACATTATAGCGAAAAAGCGATGCAACAAATTATACTAAGCAGAAATGAATGGAGCAATAATGCTAAAAAATATTTTGATAATACCACTAATTCAACAGATTTATTACTTGATTATACTTCTAAAGAAATTGAAAATAAATTTCGATTTGAAAATACTTCAGCCTTAAAAAATGATTACAAATTAAATTTAGGTGTGGGTTTTGAAACTATAAAATATAGGAATACTACTTTTCAAAAAATTGCAAATTCATCAGGCGTTTCTGAAGTAAATTTTTCTTCAGAATTAGCTATGTTGAAATACAATGTATTTGGGCAGCTTTCAAAAAAGTATTTAAACTATAAATTAGGTGTTTCACTAGGTTTTAGAATGGATGGTGTTAATTATAATAATGAAATTAGCAATCCGTTTAACCAGTTTTCCCCTAGAGTTTCATTGTCTTATGAATTAAGCGAGAAACTAAATTTAAATGCCTCTTCAGGGATTTATTATCAATTGCCAGCATATACAATAATGGGGTATAGAAATAATTTAAATGAACTGGTGAATAAAAATAATGGATTAAAATTTATGGAGGCGATTCATTATGTTTTAGGGTTGGAATATAATGCTAATTTAACTTCAAAAATTTCTATTGAAAGTTTTTATAAAAAGTATAATAACTATCCTTTCTCAAAAAGAGATCAAATTAGTTTGGCTAATTTAGGTTCAGATTTTGGGGTAATTGGGAATGAAGAAGTTTTATCAATATCCAAAGGAAGAGCTTACGGTTTTGAATTGTTAGTACAAAAAAAATCGTATCATGGTTTGTACTATTTACTGTCATACACATTTGTAAAAAGTGAGTTTCAAGATGTATTAAATAATTATATTCCATCGTCTTGTGATAATCGTCATTTATTAACGATAACAGGTGGTAAAAAGTTAACTAAAAATTGGGAAATAGGAGGTAAGTTTAGACTGGTTGGAGGGCAGCCATATACGCCTTACGATTTTGAAGCTTCTTCAATAATAACAAATTATGATGTTTCCAACAGCGGAATCTTAGATTATTCTAAATTGAATACAGAACGATTTAAAACCTACCATCAATTAGATATTCGTGTAGATAAGACTTGGTATTGGAAAAAATTTTCACTTAATTTTTATGTAGATATTCAAAATTTATATAACAGTGAAGCTACAACACAACCTTATTTAATACCAAGCGTTGATGAAAATGGTGTAAGAATAATAAATACAACAACTAACACATACAACCTTGAAGAAATTCAAAATATTTCAGGAACTATTTTACCGCGATTTGGATTAATACTAGACTTTTAATAATTATTTAATTGTAGCGTATCTAATTTTAAACGAGTTTTAAGCCACTTTTTTAACAATAATTGTTGATTGGCTGTATTTGGAACCGTATCGTACCATTTTGCGTTAAAAACCGTGATAGTGTCTATCTTTTTAAAATTAGTAGTCACTAGTTTAGCATAGCTTAAGCTTGACAGTCCATTATAATTTATTTGAGCTTCTTTACTAATTTGAAAAAATGGAATTTGGGAATTGTAAAATTTTGTTAATTCAGTTTCTAATAAGTTAATTCTATCTTCCTTTTGTTTGATAGATTCATCTCTTGAAGAAATTATTTTTTGATTTTGAGCGTATAAATCAGATAGATTTTTTACTTCATTTCGTATATCAGAATCATCAGCACCTTGTTGAAATATTAATTTGGTTTGTTTTAATCCATATTTTGGGAGTTTAGCAGTCCAATTAGCTATTTCTTCTTTAGGTATTTTATAACCATAAACAACAAGCTTTACACTGTTATTTTTATAATCAATATTTTCAGCTACTTCATCAATAATACTAATACCACTTTCTTTAATATCATTTATTAAATGTTGAGCATCTTGTTTAAATTGATTTTCTTTAAAAAGGTTGAAAAACAAATAAATACTTCCAGAAAACACTAAAATAGCAACAAAAGAAGCTAACCTAGAAATACGTTTTCTTTTAGCTGAATTTAGGTATTTCACCATCGGAAATTTTAAGAACTTAATAATTACAAATGCAGCTAAAGCAATAAAAATGGTATTTATGGTGAATAAAAACATGGCGCCTCCAAAATAATTCAAATTTCCAGTAGCAAGCCCATAACCAGCAGTGCATAAAGGAGGCATTAAAGCAGTGGCAATTGCAACACCAGCAATAGTATTTGTTTGTTTGCTTCTTCTGCTTATGGCAATTATTAGAGCTAAACCACCAGCAATTGCTATGAAAACATCTCGAACATCAGGAGCTGTTCTTGCTAAAAGTTCAGGAGTTTCGTCTCTGAAAAGTGGAATTAAAAAGAATAAAAATGACGTTGTTAAACTTAAACCAACCATTACACCTAAGTTAATTAATGAGCGTTTTAAGGTGTCAATGTCATTAATACCAATAGATAGACCAACGCCTAATATTGGGCCCATTAAAGGCGAAATAAGCATTGCTCCAATAACTACTGCAGATGAACTTACGTTTAAACCAATAGAAGCTATTAAAATTGAAAAAACTAGTACCCAAGCAGTATGCCCTTTCATTGAAATATTACCTTTAATATCTTCAATAGTCCCTTTTTTATCTGTGTCGTGCCCAATATCTAACAATTCATATAAAAATTGTTTGATACTTGCCCAAACAGTATGAACATCATTTGTTGCTAAGGGTTGATTTGTTGTGTTTTTTTCAGTTGATGGGTTACTATTGGTATTTTCCATGTTCAAAATTTTTAAATGAAATCATCTCCAAATTCGGTTTTAACGGACGCTGTAATTTGTTTTATTTCTTGTTCTTCACTTTTAGGACAAATAAGTAATACATTGTCTTTTTCAACCACAATATAATCTTTCAAACCTTGAATTACAACACGTTTGCCAGATTGAGTTCTTACCATATTATTTTCAGCATCTCTATAAATTACTTGTCCGCCAACTGTTGCATTTTGGTTTTTATCTTTTTTTAATTTAGTGTATAGTGAGCCCCAAGTTCCAAGATCATTCCAGCCAAATTCTACAGGTAAAACATAAACTTCAGTAGCTTTTTCCATAATACCAAAATCGATTGAAATATTCTCAGAGTTGGCGTAATTTTCTTCAATAAATGTATTTTCAGAAGTTGTATTATAACTTTTTTCACCTTCATAAAAAAGTGTATACATTTTTGGTAAATGTGTTTCAAAGGCTTTTAAAATACTTTTTACACTCCAAATAAAAATACCTGCATTCCAAAGATAATTTCCTTCTTCAATAAATTGAATAGCAGTTTCTAAATTGGGTTTTTCAGTAAAATTTAAAACTTTTTTTATGTTGTTTTCAGAATTACTATGTTGAATATAACCATAACCTGTATTTGGAGACGAAGGTTTAATTCCAAGCGTCATTAAAGCATCATTTTCTGCACAAAAGTCGAATGAAGTTTGTATGTTTTTTAAAAACTCCTGTTCATCATCAATCCAATGATCTGAAGGTGCAATTACCATAATTCCATCTGGATTTTCATTGTAAATTTTAAATGCACTGTATAAAATACACGGTGCTGTATTTCGCATTGCAGGTTCTAATAATAATTGTTTTGAAGTAACTTTTGGGAGTTGTTGTTTAACTAAACTTTCATACTTTTTATTGGTAGCAATTAAAATGTTTTTGGAAGGAATTAAATTCTCAAAACGGTTAAATGTTTGCTGAATTAAAGTGTTTCCAGTTCCTAACATATCATGAAATTGTTTTGGTAATTTTTGAGTGCTTAAAGGCCAAAATCGTGATCCAACGCCACCAGCCATAATTACTGCATAATAATTTTTATTCATTTTGATATAATTTCAAATGTTAGTTTTGACTTATTTTATAAGTATTTTTTATTCATTTACTTGCTCAGTATGTGCTTTAACTTCTGCATTTTGATTGAATAAATAGGTTTTATTACTGTTTAATTCTATACATTCAAATCGTGTTCTTCTTTTATTTCCTTTTTTATAGTTTTTTTTATTGAATGTAAAAATACTTCCTTGCTGTAATTCAAAGATAAAGTTCTTTTCTGAGATTTTATCATGCTGTTTTAAGGCGTAGGTTAAATTTACATCAGCTCCTGTACTTGCTTTTGGATTTTTGAGATAATTTGCTAATAAAGGGAGTATGTTTTGAGGATAAATTGTTGGCTGCAAAAAAGGCAACATTAAATGTTGAAAATTCAGTTTCCATTCAATTCCGTGTGGCTTCACTCTTTTATTTTGTTTGAAGGTTGTAAAATGTGCAATTTCGTGAATAAGTGTTAGCAAAAACTGATATTCATTTAAGTTATTGTTAATGGTTATTTGAAGTGAACCATCTTTAAATCGTTTAAAATCTCCGTGTTTTGTGCTTCTATTGTTAACAATTTTTATGTGAATTGGATGATTTACAAGAATTTTTTCAACTAAATCAATAGCATTTTTAGGAATATATTTTGAAAGTTTTTCAATCATATATTATGGTGTTGTTGAAGAAACTTGTAATATTTTTCCGTTGTAATAGTTGTTCCCGGTTAATGCGAAATTGTAAATATAATCAGCCATTTCATTTGCAGAAACCGAAGCTTTATAACCAGGAAATGCTTCTTCTAACATTTCAGTTTGTACGGCTCCTAATGCCAAAGCATTAAATGCAATTCCTTGTTCTTTGTATTCTTCGGCTAATAATTCAGTAAGTGTTAGTAATGCACCTTTTGAAGAACTATAAGCTGCCAAACCAGGAAATTTTAAACTTCCTTGAACGCCACCAATGCTACTAATATTTACAACGTGACTTCCTTTTTTTAGAAACGGAATTAATTGGCGCGTTAATTCAGCAACCGAAAAAACATTTACTTTAAAAACTTCTAAAAAATCTAAACTTGTTAGTTTTTCAAAAGGTTTATTTATTAATTTCCCAGCATTATTAATTAAAATATCAACAGTTTTCCAATAGGTTGAAACAAATTTAGAAACTTTTTTTAAATCTTCATCAACGGATAAATCAATAGATAAAGTAGTAATATTTTTAATATTAAGGTTTTCTAAAGGTTTAGAATTTCTTGATAATGCCAAAACTTGGTGACCGTTTTTTGCAAATAATTGTGCTAATTCAAACCCGATTCCTCTGCTGGTTCCTGTGATTATTACGTTTTTCATGTGTCTATATTTATTGTTTTTTTATGGTCACATGCTGTTCGCTATTAATAATTCCAATCAGTAAGAAAAAGTTTAACATGCTCGTTTCATAAATTTAATTAAATAAGATGTGTTGATATGCTCCAATATCTGCAGGCGAACTTCTTAGAACTCCTAAAATGTCATTTGGAACTAATTGCGTTCCAAATATAGTAGCATTTTGAATAGCATCAGAATTTTCTCCAATAATTAATTCGTTGGAGTATGGAGATTTAAAATCAGCATTTCCATTCAAGATATTAGCTGAATAATGACTTTTATCTTCAAAATTGTATTCGGGAATATCAACATAGGAATTATTTAAATCGTTGAACTTTATTAAATTATTTTTAAATACATAATTAAATTGTGATCCCTCAACTTTATCAATGGTTAATTCTAAATTATCTCCTCCATCAATAATGCAATTGGTGAAATTTGCGGCTAGCAAATCACGAGTTTCAATAACTTGGTTATTGTTTTTATTATACGTAAAAAAGTTATTGATTAAAACACTTGGATATTGCCGAAAACTATGATTCCAAAAATTTGCAAATGTTGAATGCGTAAAATTATAAGTGCCTCCAATTGTACAGGCTAATGAAGATTGTCCGCTATTATTAATTACTAAATTTTCTCCTTCAATATTCGTTTCTCTTCCTAAAATTCCAAAGTTTGAACTGTTGTAAATTTGCGTATTTTTAATTGTTAAAGTAGGAGTGGAGTTACTTCCAATGGAATCTATAATAATTCCTGCGGAAGCATTTTTAATTATAGCGTAGTTTATGTTATGATTTTTACTTCCTGCTCTTAACCAAATAGCTCCCCATTGTCCGGGAACATTACTATATTTAGTTTCTAACCGATCTCCTTCAATTACAACTTCATTATTTAATTCACCTTCAATAGCTAAAGTCGCATTTTTTTCTACGATTAACCCAGAATTTTCATGAAAATGAATAGTTGCACCTGCTTCAATAGTTAATTTTTTGTTTTCTGGCACAGCACAATAACCATAAATCACATACGGTTTTTCGTTGGTGAAAGTCGTGTTATCGTTCAAGTAAAAACCGTTTACAGCTATTTTATTGCCTTCAGCATCCATACCAATATTTATAGTTTTAATAAATCCATTTGAGTCTTTTGAAGGGAATAAAAAATGAGCATCTTTAACTAAAGTAATTAATTTAACATTCTGCAATTTTGTTCCTGAATCAAAAATAATTTCATCTGTATAAATTGGATTTAAAACCTGACTGTAATCAATAGTAGTTTCAATAAAAATATAGAGACTATCTTTTGCTAAAATTTCCACATTTTCAAATAGTTTACCAGGTGTTCCATCAACATTTAAGCGGTAAAATGAATTTTCACCTTTTCCTAATTTAACGGAAGGAATTGAAATTGCGTGAGCGCTTTTATTGTATACTTTTAAATTATAAGTGCTTGAGCCAATAGTAGTAAATACGGTATCTAAATAAACGGTGTCTTTAGAAAATGTAAGATTACCCGAACTTAAATTGGCTGAAAAATCTTTTCTGCAAGAAGAAAAAATTAACAATGTAACTATTAATATAAAAGTTAAACAATACCTCATTTAAGTTGTTTTTGTAAATGTAAATATAAAAAAAGATAGACAAAGGAGTATTGCCAAGTTTTGAGTTTTATATAGTTAGTCTATTTCTTTATTCTTTTTTAATTAACTCAATTTCAAACAATTCACCCCAGTGTTTCCCAGTTACAAAAATGCGATTGTTTTCTTTGTCGAAAGCAATTCCATTTAAAACTTCATCATTATCATCTAAAGTTTGTTCTTTTAAAATTTTATTTTTTAAACCACTTAAGTCAGCAACGCCTTCTACCTTTCCTGAAGTTGCATTGACAATTAATATGGAGTTTTTTTGCCAAATATTTGCGTAAATTTTACCATTTATGTACTCAAGTTCATTTAGTTTTTCAACTTTTTGTTTGTTGGTATAAACTTCAATATAATTTTCTTCCAATAGTGTATCAGGATTTAAAAACCAAATTCGCTCTGTACCATCACTTTTTATTAATTTTTCACCATTATTTGTTAATCCCCAACCTTCTCTACTTTTAGTATATTTAAATTCTTTTTCTTTTTTAAAAGTTTCTAAATTGTAAACAAACCCTATACCACCTTGCCAAGTTAGTTGGTATAATTTATTGTTTAAAATGGTAATTCCTTCACCAAAATATTGAGCATCTAAATCTTTTTGTTGTAGAACTTTACCAGTTTTTAATTCAACTTTTGTAATTGAAGATTTACTTTTATGTCCTGTTCCTTCATATAAAAAGCCATTGTGAAATTCTAAACCTTGCGTAAAAGCACCTTTGTCATGTGGAAAGGTGTTTATAATTTTATAGGTATAAATATCTGGTGCGCTGTCGGCCATAAAATAAATTGGATGAATTACTTTTTTTGTTTTGTTTTCGTAAAAAACAATAGCTGTTATAGTATGTTTCCCAAGTTTATAATCACTAACTTTTAATGATGCAGTAGTAAAATTGCTTATTATTTTTTTTGTGTCTATTGAAAACTGAACAGAATCTATAGGCTTATCATTTTTTTCTGAAATTGAAATAGTTAACTCTTGATTTGATTGAATTTTTTTTGGAGTATTTAAAATAAATTTATATTCACTTTTACATGAAAATAGTGTAATGAAAATGAAAATAAAGAAAAAGGGCTTGTAGGACATAACTTAAAATAGCGTTTTATGAATTTTTATGTAAATAAACTAAATTATTTGTTTGAAGTTTCAAAAATATAGTTAAATTTGCAGTCTGAAAAATAAAAATAGAATTAAAACGAGTTTACAATGAGAAAAGGTATACACCCAGAAAATTATAGAATGGTAGCATTTAAAGATATGTCTAACGAAGATGTGTTTTTAACTCGTTCAACAGTAAATACTAAAGAAACTTTAGATGTTGATGGTGTTGAATATCCTTTAGTAAAATTAGAGATTTCAAGAACTTCACATCCTTTTTACACAGGTAAAACTAAGATGATTGATACTGCTGGACGTATTGATAAGTTTAAAACTAAATATGCTAAATTTAAAAAGTAATTATTTAGTACTATCATAAACAAAAAATCCTCAACGAAAGTTGGGGATTTTTTTTGTTTTTTATTCTTAAATATTATAAAAGATAATTTCGTATCTTATTGATTTGTAATAATTTAGTATATTGCATTAAAAAATTATGCCTATTTATATGGATAGACATGACGTGTCAGAAGAAGTTACGGCAGAACATGTTGCACAACTACATCATGAGGATTTAAAAATTGAACATGAGTTTAATTGTAAAGGTTTAACCTATTGGTTCGACGGAAGTCGTAAAACGGCCTTTTGTTTAGTGGAAGCTCCAAATAAAGAAGCTATTCAACAAATGCATAATAAAGCGCATGGAGTACTGCCCCATAAAATTATTGAAGTTGATGAAAAGTTGGTAGAATCCTTTTTAGGTAGAATAGAAGATCCTGAAAGTAAATCGAATAATACTATAAATATTATTGATGATCCGGCATTTAGAATTATTATGGTTATTGAATCAAATAATCATTTAAGCAGATTGGAGGCTAATCAATTTGGGCTATTTACTCAAAAATTTCATAATAGTGTTTCAAAATCTATAAAGAAGTTTAAAGGTAATATTGTAAAAAGTGATAATAATAATTACTTAGTTTCTTTTAAATCAGTTAGCAATGCAGTTGCTTGTTCATTAAAAATTCTATACAATATTAAATATACAACGCCTAAATTTGATTTAGCATATCGTAAAGTAAATATAGCACTGAGCTCTGGTATTCCTATAACTGAAACTGAAAATATTTTTGAAGACGCCATAGTTTTAGCAACTAGAATGTGTGAAGTGGTTAAAAGTAAATTAGTTATATCAAATGAAGTAAAAGAATTGTACCAAAGCGAAAATAGAAATACTTTAATTGATTCAAAATTAATAAAAGTTTTGAATTTTAAAGAAGAAAAATTTCTAACTCAATTAATGGAGTCTATAAAAAAGATTTGGAGTAAACCTGATTTTAAGGTCGAAAACTTGAGTAAACAATTAGGTTATAGCACATCTCAATTGTATAGGAAATTAAAAAGTTTAACGGGAAAATCTCCTAACAACTTTATTAGAGAATTTAGATTGCAAAAAGCTTTAGAGTTATTACACAAGCAGCATGGGAATATTTCTGAAATTGCTTATGAAACAGGTTTCAATAGCCCTGCGTATTTCTCTAAATGTTTTATGAAAAAATTTGGAATTCTCCCTTCAATTTATGCAAAACAAAAGTAGTAAATTCTTAATATTTTATTATGCCTTTATACATGGATATCCATATTGTTGATTCAGAAAATTTTTCTGTGGAAGATGTTGTTACAGCTCATATGCAAGATTTGGCTGTTCAAGAAAAGTTTGGGGTAATTCAAGTTAAATATTGGGTAGATGTTGAGAATAAAAAAATATTCTGCCTTATGGAAGGCCCAAGTAAAGAAGCTTGTAATGCTGTTCATCTAGAATCTCACGGAAATACAGCTTGTAATATAATAGAAGTTTCTGATGATGAATACAACCTTTTTTTAAATATTGGTAAAGCTAAAAATGATTTAGCTCATAAGATGTCTGGAGAAGTTGATGCAGGTTTTAGAACCTTTTTATTAGTAAACACAATTGATTTTACAGGTAAATACAATCATTACACCAATCAAGTATATCAAATAATTGAACAATATGAAGGTATAAATATAGCACAAGCAAACAAAGGAATTTTGGTATCATTTATAGATGCGGAAAGTGCTATTATTTGTGCTATAACAATTGATAAGCTGCTAAAATCTATTCCAGATAATTACGAATATAGATTGGCAATAGTTACAGGAAACCCTGTTGATGTTGAAGGTGAAAATCTATTCGAGGAAACAAAGCAAAAAATTAATATTATAGGAAAAGTAGCATTGAATGGTAAAATTTATATAGATTCAATAACTAAATCTATACTTTTAAATGACCCAAATACCCCTAATCTTAATTCAGAAAATTTTAGAATTATTAATCCTAATGATTATTTGTTGTTAAAAAAATTGGATGCCATTTTTAAAAATAATCTTCAAAATCCAAATTTTAATCTTGAAAAATTAAATACTTTGTTTGGTTTAAGTAAAGCGCAATCATATCGTAAAATAAAATCAGTTACAGGGTTTTCTCCAAGTCAGTTAATTCAAGAATTACGACTTCAAAAATCACTTAGAGCTCTTAAAAATAATACCAATACAGTAGCCGAAATTGCATACGACATGGGTTTTAACAGTCCAACGTATTTTACAAGAGTATTCAAAAATAGATTTAAAATTCTGCCTACTTCTTTTTTAAAAATTTCTTTAAAATAGTAAATTGTTAGTGATTTTTTTCGTGAACCAATTGTTTCAGTATTTGAGGTAATACTGACATAATCCCATAATTTTTTGTGATAATTTTATTTCATCAAAAATAAATAAGAAACAATTCACTATGGGAACACAAACAAATTCTAAAATACCGAAAACTATTAAAGTTGCAGCTGCACAAGTATCTCCTGTATTTTTAAATAAAACAAAAACGGTAAAAAAAGCAGTTGATGCAATTTTAGAAGCAGGTAAAAATGGTTCAAAACTTATAGTATTTCCAGAAGCATTCCTTTCAGGATATCCAGATTGGGTATGGTCAATTCCTGCAAATCAAACGGAACAATTAAATAATTTATATGTAAAATTAGTAGAAAGTTCAGTTTCTATACCTGATGACACAACAGCGCAACTTTGTAAAGCTGCAAAAACCGCAAAAATTAATGTGGTTATGGGGCTTAATGAAACCAATTCTGAAACAAGTAATGCAAGTCTGTATAACACTATTTTATATATTGGTGATAATGGTAAAATACTTGGGAAGCATAGAAAATTAGTGCCAACAAACTGTGAACGATTAATTTGGGGTCAAGGTAATGGGAATACTTTGGAAGCTTATGAAACTTCTATTGGTAAAATTGGCGGACTTATTTGTTGGGAAAACTTTATGCCATTGGCTAGAAATGCTATTTATGAAGCAGGAACCCAAATTTATGTAGCTCCTACTTGGGATAAAGGACTTAATTGGTTAGGAAGTATGCAACATATTGCAAGAGAAGGTGGTGTTTTTGTAGTAAGTTCTTGTATGACACTTCATATTAATGATATGCCCGAAGAATTAAAAAAGATATATGTTGAAGGAAAACAATGGATTAGTACAGGTAATAGTTGTATCATAAATCCGAAAGGAGAGATAATAGCAGGACCTTTAGATTCAAAAGAAGGTATTTTATATGCAGATATTGATTTACAAGAAATTATCGCATCAAAACGTAGATTTGATGTAGTTGGACATTATTCACGACCAGATATTTTTAATTTCGGTATAAAGGTTACCTAAAAATAAATCCTATATTGAATGATTTGTATTGTTTTTTGAATTGAATGTCTCATTTACTTGAACGTTTATTTTTCAAATTTGTGATAAAATAATATCTAGGTAAAAAATGTAACTAATTAAAATCAAATAATATGAAAAATCTTGTTAAAAATTTAGATGCTTCGGCAATTGAAGAATTTTCGTCGCAACTAAGAGGGAAAATTGTAATGCCTTCAGATGCTAACTATCATGAAACTCGGAAAGTGTATAATGGCATGATAAATAAGCATCCAGGAATGTTTGTAATGTGTGTAGATGTTGCCGATGTTATAGCAGCTGTAAATTTTGGAAGAGCGCATAATTTATTAGTCGCTGTAAGAGGTGGTGGCCATAATGGAGGTGGATTAGGTTTATGTGAAGATGGACTAGTAATAGATTTGTCTGGAATTAAATTTATTCGTGTGGACACTTCTAACAATACAGTTAGAGTTGGTGGTGGAAATGTTTGGGGCGAAGTAGATCACGCAACGCATCCTTTTGGCTTGGCGGTTCCTGCTGGAATTATTTCAACTACAGGTGTTGGAGGTTTAACTCTTGGCGGTGGTGTTGGGCATTTATCCAGAAAATATGGACTAACAATAGATAATTTATTAGAAGCGGATATGGTGTTGGCTGATGGAAGTTTTGTGACTGTAAGTGCTAAACAAAATACTGATTTGTTTTGGGCAATTCGTGGTGGTGGTGGAAACTTTGGAATTGTAACTTCCTTTAAATTTCAGGCGCACCCTGTAAAAACGGTTTTTGGAGGTCCAACGTTATGGCCAATTGAAAAAACTGAAGAAATAATGGAATGGTATCATGCATTTTTGAATAATGCACCAGATGAATTAAATGGATTTATTGCAACCATGATTATTCCTGGCCCTCCATTTCCAGAACATTTACATCTAAAACAATTTTGTGGAATTGTTTGGTGTTATACTGGAGATATGGATAAAGCAAAAGAAGCTTTTAAGCCTATTTTAGCGAAAAATCCAGTATTTGAACATGTTGGTGAAATGCCTTATCCTTCTATACAAACTTTATTTGATGGCTTAATGCCTCCGGGTTTACAATGGTATTGGAGAGCTGATTTTTTTAAGGAATTAGGACCAGAAGTTAGAGCGCAACATTTAAAATTTGGGTCAAGTATTCCTACGCCACTTTCTCAAATGCACATGTATCCAATTAGTGGTGCAGCAAGTAGAGTTGGAGCAGAAGATACACCTTGGGCATACCGAGATGCAAAATATGCAGGTGTTATTGTTGGGGTTGATCCAGATCCAAAAAATGCTGATAAAATTACTAAATGGTGCAAAAGTTATTGGGAGGCTTTACATCCATATTCTTCTGGAGGAGCTTATTCAAATTTTATGATGGATGAAGGGCAAGAAAGAGTAAAAGCTAGTTATAAGCACAATTATGAGCGTTTAACTAGAATTAAAAAGAAGTATGACCCAACTAACTTCTTCAGAGTTAATCAGAATATTAAACCTATTGAATAATTATTACTAATAAAAATTACTAAAACTAAAAATCATGAAAATTACTAAATTTATTACAATCTTTTTTTTTAGCATTGTTTATGACAAATTGTTCAAACAATAAATCTAAAAAAGAAGGTGTTATTAATGAAAATCTGGCTGAAGTTATTAAAGAAAAACCTACTAAGGCAAGTTTATTTGATCGTTTAGGAGGTGAAGAAGGAATAGCTAAGATTGTAGATGATATTGTTCAAACTCATATAGATAACCCTGAAATTAATCGAGTATTTATACCATTTAAAAATGATTTAGTTCGTTTAAAGGCGTTAAAAAAACATTCAAGAGAGTTTTTGTCGGCTGGAACGGGTGGAGGAGCTACGTATACAGGTAAAGATTTACCAACTGCTCATACAGGTTTAAAAACAACTGAAAAAGAATTTTTAAGTGCCATAGATGATATTTTAATGGTTTTAAATAATCATAATATTGATGAGGAAACTAAAAAAGATATGTTATATATTTTATATTCATTGAAAGGAGCAGTAATTGGTATATAATTTAATGGATTATTTTACGCTTTAAATATTTTCTTTTTTTAAGACATTCTTTATGAGTAGATTCTAAATAATTGTTTTCTTGGAATGTTATTTTTTTAAGAAGCTGAACTCTTTCTTCTATGGCTAGTTTACGAAGTTCAATAAATGGACAATCTGGATTGTTTTCATAAAAAGCACAACCAAATAAAAATGCATGCGAAGTGAAACGAATATAACTCATAACATTAGCTTTATAATGTTACTAAAGTTACAAAATAATTTTAATTATAAAAAAACATCCAAAAAGTTTAATTTTTTTTTGGATGTTTTTTTATAATATTTAAGATACTTACTTTTTATGCAAGCATCGTTACTGGATTTTCAATAAACTGTTTTAAAGTTTGTAAGAATGCAGATCCTGTTGCGCCATCAACTGTTCTATGATCACAAGCTAAGGTAACTTTCATAGTGTTTCCAATAACAATTTCACCATTTTTAACCACTGGTTTTTGAACAATGGCACCAACTGATAAAATAGCAGAGTTAGGTTGGTTTATAATAGAAGTAAATTCGTTTATCCCAAACATTCCTAGGTTAGAAACTGTAAAAGTGCTTCCTTCCATTTCTGCAGGAGTTAATTTTTTAGATTTAGCTCTAACAGCCATATCTTTAACTTCAGCACCAATCTGAGTCATGCTTTTTTGATCAGTAAAAGGAATTACAGGTACTAATAATCCGTCTTCAACTGCAACTGCAACACCAATATTTACGTGATGATTAATACGAGTTCTGTCGTCAAACCATTGAGAATTTACTTTTGGGTGTTTTTTTAATGCCATAGCACTTGCTTTTACCACAATATCATTAAAGGATACTTTGGTGTCAGGTAACTCATTTATGGCTTTTCTAGAAGCAATAGCATTATCCATATCAATCTCTAACATTAAATAATAATGAGGAGCTGTGAATTTAGATTCAGCTAATCTTCGTGCAATTGTTTTACGCATTTGAGAATTGTTTGTTTCCTCAAAGCTTTCTTCTCCTAATAAAATTGAAGGTGAGCTAGTTGTTGAAGCAGTAACAGTCACATAATTTTCAACATCAGATTTTACAATTCTACCATTTTCACCAGTACCAATAACAGTTGCTAAATTTATTCCTTTATCAGAAGCTATCTTTTTTGCTAGTGGAGAAGCAATAATTCTACCAGTATTTGCAATAGTTGCTGTCTGTGTAGATTCAGTTACAACTTCAATTTTTTTAGCAGGTTTAACAGCTACTGTTTTTGGTTCTTCTTTTTTTGAAGTGTTTTCATCACTAGGAGCTGCTACATTGAAATCTTTGATAATAGCATCAATATTTTCTCCTTTATTCCCAATAATAGCTAATAAAGAATCTACAGGAGCTCCTTCACCATCTTTTAAACCAATGTACAAAAGTGTACCTTCACTAAAAGATTCAAACTCCATTGTAGCTTTATCTGTTTCAATTTCAGCCAAAATATCACCTTCAGAAATTTTGTCACCTACTTTTTTTAACCACTGTGCAACAACTCCTTCAGTCATTGTATCACTTAAGCGGGGCATTGTTATAATTTCAGCCATTTATCTATGTTTTAAAAAAGGATAATTCTCTTGTTCGTAAACAATGTCATACATTAATTGCTTCTCTGGGTACGGAGATTCTTCCGCGAATTTTTGACATTCTTCAACTTTAACTTTTATTTCAGCATCCCAAGCTTTAATTTGCTTGTCAGTAGCGTATTTTTTTTCTTTTATAATATCTAAAACTTGTGTAATAGGGTCAATTTTACGATACTCGTCAACTTCATCTTTAGTTCTGTATTTCTGAGCGTCACTCATAGAATGTCCTCTATAACGGTATGTTTTAATATCTAATAAAGTTGGTCCATCACCTCTTCTTGCTCGTTTAATTGCTTCATCCATAGCTTCAGCAACTTTAATAGGATTCATACCATCAACAGGTCCACAAGGCATTTCGTAACCTAAACCTAATTTCCAAATATCTTCATGGTTTGAAGTTCTGCTAACTGAAGTTCCCATAGCGTATCCATTATTTTCGCAAATAAATACGACTGGTAACTTCCAGTTAATTGCCATATTAAAAGTTTCATGTAATGAACCTTGACGTGCAGCTCCATCTCCAAAATAGGTAAGTGTTACACCATCTCTTTCAAAATATTTATCAGCAAAAGCTAATCCAGCACCTAAAGGTATTTGCCCACCTACAATACCGTGACCACCATAAAAGTTATGTTCAGGAGAAAAAATATGCATGGAGCCTCCCATTCCACGGGATGTTCCAGTATCTTTCCCTAGTAATTCGGCCATAATTCTTTTAGGATCTACTCCTAGCCCAATTGGTTGTACGTGATTACGATATGCAGTAATCATTTTATCGTTTTTTTCCATTACGTGCAAAGCTCCTGCCAATACAGCTTCCTGCCCATTATATAAATGTAGAAAACCTCTAACTTTTTGTTGAATATAAAGAGCAGCAAGTTTGTCTTCAAATTTTCTCCAAAAAAGCATGTCTTTATACCAATTGATATAGGTTTCTTTAGTTATTTTTTTCATTTGATAAAAACTATTTAAATTATGTCGAATTGCAAAAATACTATTTTGCATTATAGTATGTAAGTAAACATTCGTTTTTTTTACTATAATGTTTTCGTGAAATTGAATTTAATTGTGGATTTTTAAATAAAAATTGTTAACTTTAAAAGTTTATTTTTCGGATGTTGGGAAAGATTTTTCATTCATTTAATGAGATTTTGTTAATATTAATTAAAAAAAAATAGGCTAAAAAGGTAATTTTTTGAAAATCTTTCAGTTATAGTTATTACAATTAAAGAGAATACTACTGTTGTGGGGACGACGATTTCTTTAATTTATTATAATTGTTAGTTTTCTGATTGTGTTAAGAGTAAAAGTGTTACAATAATATACTACCGTTGTGGGGACGACAATATTATTACTTTTGCATTATTGCTTAATTGGAAAAAAAAAGTCTCGAGGAAACTCGAGACTTTTTAATTATACTAAATTTATGATAAGAATATTATAATACAGGTTTCTTATTGGCTTCAATAAATGAGGTGTTATAACCTGAAAATTGTTTTAGATAGTGTTGAATAGATGAGCCGTAAGCATCTTCAAATCTTTTTGACCCATTACTTCTAAGGTATTTTTTTACATTTCCTGCTCCTGCTAAATGTGCTGCTGCTAGAATACCTGATTCAGTAATTTTAATACCATTTATTTTTTTCCCAATATTACGTTTAATGTCTTTTCTTAAAATCCATTTATTTACAGAGCAGAGCGCTATAAACGCATCTTCTTGTAATTTAGGAGTGTTTAAAAATAGTTGAGTATCATGAATTTTAAACCTTTTTAAGGTAGATCTCCCAAATTGATACTTTCCTAAATAACCTAATGTATTAACCACATTGTAATTTCCTTGAGATTCTTTAAAAGCGACTGCTTCTTTGAATCCGTTGAATGAATTACCTACAAATGGAATGTTATAATTTTGTGATGTACTTTCTTTTTCTTCTTCTTCAGTAGGAACTGAGCTAATTTCCTTAGTAAGATAAGTACTTTTGTAGCGGGGCTTTTCGTCTTTAGAAAAACTAGATATTATAGTTCCTATGATTAATAAACCAAAAATTACTATTACTTTTTTCATAATTTATAGGTGTTAATTACCTTCTAAATTTCCGGGTGCAAATATATAGTATCTTTTTAAATTGACAATAAATATACGAATTTATTTTGTAAATTAACAAATTGTTAACAAATGTATGTTTTTGTTGATAAAAGTTAAAAAATTAAGATTGTTTGTGTTAAAATGACTAAGAATATATAATTATCTTGTAAAGAAGTGATATAATGTATTACCTATTTACACCTTGCTTACTAAGCCAGAATTGATATTTGCTAGCATTTTTATTGTGTTGTGCTAATGTTTTTGCAAATTCATGTTTGCCAATAGTAGTAATACTTGCGCACATATAATAAAACTCATGTATTGCTGGATTTAACACAGCATCAATAGAAGATATATCAGGCATTGCAATTGGGCCAGGAGGTAACCCACTATTAATATAGGTATTATATGGTGAGTTAATTGCTAAATCTTTAGTCAAAACCCTTTTGATTATTGTATCATTTCCAAGTTTCTTTTTTAACGCAAAAATTATGGTCGGATCTGCTTGCAATGGCCATTTACCTTTTAATCTGTTTAAATAGAGCCTTGCTACCATTGGTCTTTCACTTACAGAAGCAGTTTCTTTTTGAACTATGGAAGCAAGCGTAATAACTTCATTTTTAGATAAGTTTAATTTTTTAGCTTTTTCTAAACGTGCTGTGTCCCAAAATTTATTGTATTCATTGAGTATTTTGTTCCTGAATGTTTCTGCTGAAGTATTCCAATAAAATTCATAAGTATTTGGAATGTACATTCCAATGGCAGTATTTTTGTTAAATCCTGCTTTAGTTATAAAAGAAGAATCAGTTAATGCATTTAAAATTGTTAGAGAGTCGGGTTCAAGTTGTTCAGCAATTCTACCGGCCAGTTTTTCAAAAGTATCTTGATTATTAAATGAAAGTTTAACAGTTGTTTGTTTGCCACTTCGAAGTAAGTTAACTAAATCATTATTGTTTAAACCATTTGAAATATGGTATTTCCCAGGCTTAATAGTCTTTGGATATTTTTTTTTGTTTGCCACCCAAACAAATGGTTTTACTCTTTTTAAAAATGGACGAATTAAATTTTCAACTTCTTTAAAATTGCTATTTGTAGGAATGTATATAAAACCTTCTTTTGTAGTGTTTGGCTTGTATATTTTACTATAAAAGTTGTAGGATAATACACCACCAATTATGAGTAACAAACTAAAAATTAATAAAAAGAGTTTTTTAAGATTCATTGGTGTTTTTAATTAATTGGTATAAGATTTCATCTTTGAAAGTAGCATTTGAATACACCCAATCTTTTTTGACGCCAACTTTTTTGAAGTTGAATTTTTTAAAAAGCTGTATGCTCTTTGTATTGTTGGAAGTAATATTCGTGAAAATTTGGTGAACATTCAAGTAAGTGAAAGCATAATCTAAAACCATTTCTAATGCTTCAGAACCATATCCTTTCGTTTGATTTTTAGAAGTTATTAAAATTCCAACACCAACACGTTTGTGTTGCGGATTAAAATCAAATAAATCAATCAATCCAACAGGTGTATTATTAATATCACAAATTACAAATCTATATTGTTTTGCTTCGTAAATATCTTGATGCGAATTTTTAATATACTTTTTTAAAATATATTTTGAAAAAGGAGCTTGAGTGCTGCTTATTTCCCAAAAAGATTCATTATTTTCTGTTGCAAATAAAAAATCTAAATCTTCAGGCTCTAAAGCACGTAAGTTGATATTTTTTCCTAATAAAGTTGCCATTAAATTATGATATTTCCTTCAAAAACAAATTGAGCTGGACCTTTTAAAAATACATTTGTATAAGAACTTCCTTCTCTTTTAAATGAAACTTCTATATGTCCACCTAAAACTTCAATATTTATGGTACTAGCAGTTGTTTTATTTGATTTATTTGCAGCAATTGCAACAGCAGTAACTCCTGTGCCACAAGCTAAAGTTTCATCTTCAACACCACGTTCGTAAGTTCTAACTTTAAATGAATTATCATTAATTTGTTCAGCAAAATTTACATTGGTTCCTTCCTCAAAATAAGGAGCTCCATTTCTTATTTTAGCACCTTCGTCTTTTACATTTATCTCTGAAATTTTACCACTAAAACTAACATGATGAGGTGAGCCTGTATTTAAAAATGAATAATTTTCAAATTCTTCAATAACATTAATATCAATCATTTGTAAACTTACTTTATTGTTTTTAATTGAGGCATAATGCAATCCATCAACGGCATCAAAAGTAGTTTCATTTTTAATAATATTTAATTGTTTAGCAAAAGCGACAATACATCTTCCTCCGTTTCCGCACATACTGCCTTCATTACCATCAGCATTAAAATAGTGCATGGTAAAATCATTTTTAACTGAAGATCCTAATAAAATTAATCCGTCAGCACCTATTCCAAAACGTCTATCGCATAATTTATTAATAAGTCCAATATTATTTTTAGGAAATAAATTAGTTCTATTATCAATCATGATAAAATCGTTTCCAGCGCCTTGATATTTATAAAAATGTATTTCCATGATTGCAAATGTACTAAATTCAACGAAGTTTTTTATTGTAAAATAAGAGTTGTAAAGCTAGAATGTTAAAATGAGTTAAAACAGCGTTAACAAACAGTTAAAGCACTTTTATAAATACAATATTGTTTTAATTTTGAGTTATTAAATTATAAAACTTAAAATATGAAAAAAATAGCAAGCATTATACTGTTTTCTGCCATTGGAGGTATTTTTACCTTAGGAGCATATAAATTATTTATTGAAAAACCTCCAATTGTTTTTGAAAAGTCTATGCAACAGGCATCTAATTTGCCTACAAGTTTTACAAATGCAGTTACAACTTCAATTGAAAATACTGATTTTACAGTTGCTGCAGAAGAATCTTTAAATACGGTGGTTCATGTAAAAAATACGTCAATACAAACTGTTAGAGATCCATATGCTGAATTTTTTTATGGACAAAGAAATGGAGCTAAAAAATATTCTCAAATTGGAATGGGAAGTGGTGTTATCATTTCTTCTGATGGTTATATTGTTACAAATAATCATGTGATTAAAAATGCTACAGACATAGAAGTTACTTTAAATAATAAAAAAACATATAATGCAAAATTAATTGGAGCTGACCCTACTAATGACATTGCTTTATTGAAAATAAAAGCAAAAGATTTACCCTATACAACATTTGGAGATTCAAATAATGTAAAAGTTGGAGAGTGGGTTTTAGCAGTTGGAAATCCATATAATTTAACCTCAACTGTAACTGCGGGTATAGTAAGTGCAAAAGGTAGAGATTTAGATGGGAATGGAAATATAGATTCTTTTATTCAAACTGATGCTGCAGTAAACCCAGGAAATAGCGGAGGAGCTTTAGTAAATATTAGGGGAGAACTTATTGGTATCAATACTGCTATTTCGTCTCAAACAGGATCATTTATTGGATATTCTTTTGCAGTCCCATCAAATATTGCAAAAAAAGTAGTGGAAGATCTAATGGAATATGGAAATGTGCAAAAGGCAATTTTAGGAGTAAGTGGAGGTGAATTAAATAATGAAATGGCAGAGAAATTAGCAATTAATGAAACGGAAGGGTTTTATATTTCTACTGTTGTGGAAGGCTCTGGAGCTGAAAAAGCTGGTTTGCAAGAAAATGATATTATTATAAAATTAGATAATGTAGAAATTGCTACATATGCCGATTTAAATGGGTTTATAAGAACCAAAAGACCAAATGACACTGTGCAAGTTACTTTTCTTAGAAATGAAGAAGAAAAAACTTTAAATGTTAAACTAACTAAAAATGAAGTAACTGCAGTTTCATCAATAGGTTTAGATTTAAAGAATATAGATAAGAAAGGGTTGAAGAAATTAAATGTGTCTAATGGTGTAAAAATTACAGCAATTTCAAATAAAGAATTAATGTATTATGGAGTAAAGAAAGGGTATGTAATTACTGCTATTAATAATAAAAAAGTGAGTTCAGTAGATGAAGTAAGTAATATGATTGCAAATAAAGTTCATGGAGAAGTATTACGTATTGAAATGTTAAATTTAAATGGGGAATTAGAGCGCTATATATTTAGATAAATTTATTTTAAGTAAGTTTGATATTTGTTTAAAATCCTTTTCGAAATGAAAAGGATTTTTTTATAAAAAAAACATTGCGAAAACGTTTGAAATAGGTACTTTTGGAAAAATTTTAAATAACAAAAATCAAAATGTCATTTAACGAACTTTACGAAAAAGAACTGGCTTTTCAAGCAGAAATAAGAAGGGCAACAGTAGAATTTATTAGAATTATTAGTGATTTGTGGTATGAAGATACAGTTGAATTAATTTTATTTAGAAATCAATTGTTAGATAGAAATGTTAGCGAAATACTTAATTTGATAGAATATGCCAGTGATTTTGTAGAAAAACCAATTTTAATTTTTGATGCTGTAGAAATTGCTAAGGGTATTAAAAATTACAAATTACCTCCTTCAAAAATTGATATAGGAAAATTAGTATATGAATATCATTTAGATGTTAATCAGTATTCTATACATGAATTTGTTGAATTCAAATTAAAAGGAGCAAAAAATGCTAATGAAATTGAAGCTAAAGATATTGTGCTTTACGGTTTTGGTAGAATTGGACGTTTATTAGCGCGTGAATTAATGGCACGCACTGGTAAAGGAAATTTAATGCGCTTAAGAGCCATTGTTACACGAGGAGAAATATCTGAGTCTGTTTTAGAAAAAAGAGCTTCATTGTTAAGAAATGATTCTGTTCATGGTGATTTTCACGGTACTGTAAGAGTAGATATTGATAAAAAGGCTTTAATAATTAATGGAACTACAGTTCATATGATTTCAGCAAATGCTCCTGAAGAAATTGATTATACTTCTTATGGGATTTCTGATGCCCTTGTTATTGATAATACCGGTGCTTTTAGAGATAAAGAATCTTTAAGTAGACATTTAAAATCAAAAGGAGTTTCTAAAGTGCTATTAACTGCTCCAGGAAAGGGAATTCCTAATATTGTTCATGGTGTAAATCATTCTGATTACAACCCAAAGGAAGTTGATATTTTTTCTGCGGCTTCATGTACAACAAATGCGATAACACCTGTTTTAAAAGTAATTGAAGATAATTTTGGAGTTATTAATGGGCATTTAGAAACTATTCACGCATATACTAACGATCAAAATTTAGTGGATAATATGCACAAAAAATATAGAAGAGGAAGAGCCGCAGCTTTAAATATGGTAATTACTGAAACTGGAGCAGGAAGTGCTGTTGCAAAAGCATTACCATCATTTGAAGGAAAATTAACGTCAAATGCCATTCGAGTTCCTGTACCAAATGGTTCTTTAGCAATTTTAAATCTTCGATTAGAAAATGCGGCGAGTAAAGAAACTATTAATACAACTATGAAAAAATATTGTTTGGAAGGTGATTTAGTTGAACAAATTAGATATTCATTGAGTAATGAATTGGTTTCTTCAGATATTGTTGGCACATCTGCACCAGCAATTTTTGATAGTAATGCTACTATTTCTAACAATGATGGTAAGAATGTTGTTTTATATGTTTGGTATGACAATGAATATGGATACACACACCAAGTTATTAGATTGGCAAGATATATTTCTCAAATAAAAAAATTTAGATATTATTAAAATATAAAAAGCCGAAACAACTAGTTTCGGCTTTTTATTGTAATTAAATTTAAGAAATAAAACTTGTTTAAATAAAAATGATTTGAGTCCCTTCAACATCAGCTCTTTCATAGAAATCACCAATTGTTAAAATTCCATCTAAATCTTCAATTAAATCTTTTTCTTCTAATTTAAACATATCGACAGCTAATTTACAAGCCCATAATTTACAGCCAGAAGCCGATAAAATTTCAAGGAATTCATCGATTGGAGGCATATCTAATTTCTCCATTTCTTTTTTCATCATTTTACTTGCTAAGGCTTCCATTCCTGGCAAGCCACCTAGCATTGTTGGCATTGGCATAGCAGGGTTTCCTACTGTTGCAACATGTAAATGATTCATTTTCTTTTTAGTAATTGCGTCTAATCCGAAAAAAGTGAAAAATATTTCTGCATCTATTCCTTCCATTCTCGCACCATTTGCCATTACCATTGCAGCGTAAGCACTATCAATGTGGGCTTTTGATAAAACAAAAAGAATCTTTTTTACTACTGTTTTGCTCATAATGAGATATTTTTAAAGATTAAATACAGCTTTTTGGTTTTGGAACACCTGCTATTTTTGTTGATAATTTTAATGGTCCCCCTGCGAAAAGAGCATAAAACTCTTTAATATCAAGTACACCACTTTTTTTAATCCCTCTTACAGATAAAGCATTTCCTGCTTTAACTTGTTCTTGAATCCATTTGATAACATCCCAATGACGATCAGTCATTTCAATACCTTCATTTTTAGCTATCTCAGTCCCAATTTCTTGAGTCCATTGAGATAAATCAGATAAATATCCATCATCTGTTACCATTACTTTAATTCCTGCTAGTACTGCTTCCATAATCTTTAATTTTATAGTTTTTAGTTTAATTTTTTTCCTTTAGTAGTCATATTTCTACTTACCATTGGTATTGCAATTCCTTTTAAAAGCATATTCCAATAAATCCATCTAAATGCTAATTTACCCCAATGGTTAAATACACTTTCCTTCAAAAGTTTAAGTGGACCAATACCTGGAATTGGGAAAGTTCCTTCTACTGGTTCTTGTTTATAGTTAAAATCAATTAACAATGCTTTATTATGTCCAGTTTCAATAAAACAATTTGCGTGACCGTCAAATTCTTCTTTTAAAGGTTTACCATCAATATATAATAAAATGTTATCTGTTAAAGTTTCTGATGCGAAATGTGCAACAGAACCAGCTTTAGATGCCGGTACATTAGTTGCATCACCAATTACAAAAACATTTTTGTGGCCTATTGATTGTAATGTGTTGTGGTGTGTAGGTACAAAATTTAATTCGTCACCCATTCCTGAACGTTCAATCAATTCATCACCCATATTGGTTGGTACGGTAACTAATAAATCGAAATCGACTTTTCTATCACCATAATCAACAATTTGATTGGTGTCATTATCAACTTTTTCAATTGCGAAATCGGTAACAACCTTAATATTTTTCTCTTTTAGTAAATGACCTAAGGCAGCTGTTGCTTTGGGTTTAGTAAAGGCACCTCCAAGTGGAGTTACGTATGTTAAGTCAACTTTATCTCTGATTCCTTTTTTTGTGAAATAATCATCAGCCAAGAAAACGAATTCTAAAGGAGCAACCGGACATTTAATTGGCATTTCAGTAAAATGAACTATTACTTTTCCTCCTTTAAATTCTCTTAATTTGTTTCTTAAAGCTAAAGATCCTTCATAAGTGTAAAAATCAAACACATTTTTATGCCAGTTTTCACCTTTCATTCCTTCTGTTTCCTGTGGTGCAATTTTACAGCCAGTAGCTATAATTAGAATATCATACTGTAAAGTTTCGTCTTCTAATTTTACTTTATTTTCTTCAGGAAAAATTTGTTCAATTTTTTTCTGAATATAATTTACACCTTTCGGAATAAATTTTTCACCAACTTTTTTTACTTGGTCTTCCGTATAAATATCAAAAGGAAGAAATAAAAAGCCAGGTTGGTAATAATGTGTTTTGAATTGATCAACAATGGTAATGTTCCATTCATTTTTATTTAATTTGTGTCTTAAATGGTTTGCCATCATTGTACCTGAAGTACCTGCACCTAGTATTAGTAAATTTTTCATTGTTAGTAGTTTAATTGTTTAATTATTTGTGTCATTTTCAAATACTTTTATTCACAGTGTAAAATTACAACAGTCTTATAAGTAGAGGTATGATAAAAGTCACATTTCTATGTAACCATAGTTACATGGGGAATAAAATAGGATAGTAAAGTTAATAAAAATAAGTATTGTAAACAGTTTTAAAATTAAAAAAAAATATGTTTACTTTTAACCACTAATTAAAAATATATGTCTTCAACCATTGAACAAAAAATAATAAGGCTTAGGAATGAGTTGCATACACATAATTATAACTACTATGTATTAGACAATCCTACAATTTCTGATTATGAATTTGATTTAAAGCTAAAAGAACTAGAAAATCTTGAAGTTGAATATCCGGAATTTTTTGATCCAAATTCCCCAACGCAAAGAGTTGGAGGTGAAATTATTAAAAATTTTGTGACCGTAGTTCATAAAAATAGAATGTATTCTTTAGCAAATTCCTATTCTTTAGAAGATTTAGTTGATTGGGAAAAGAGGATTAAAAAGAATTTAGGTACTGAAGAAATTGAATATGCGTGCGAGTTAAAATATGATGGTGCTTCCATTAATTTAAGTTACAGTAATGGTGTTTTACAAAGTGCAGTTACCAGAGGTGATGGTTATCAAGGTGATGATGTAACTACTAATATTAAAACCATAAAATCTATTCCTTTAATTTTAAAAGAAGATCTTTTAAAAAACTTCGAAATTAGAGGTGAAATTATAATGCCTTTAGAAGGATTCAATAAAATGAATCAGGAGCGAATTGAAGCGGGAGATGACCCTTTCAGCAACCCTAGAAATACTGCTAGTGGCAGTTTAAAATTACAAGATAGTACCGAAGTTGCCAAGCGTCCGTTAGATTGTTTGTTATACCAGTTAATAGGAGATAAGCTACCATTTAATACGCATTTTGAAGCTCTTACAGCAGCTAAAAATTTGGGGTTTAAAATACCGGCTACAATTGCAATTTGTACTACTATAGATGCTGTTTTTAATTTTATAAAATCTTGGGATCTTAAAAGACATCAACTACCTTACGAAACGGATGGTGTTGTTATAAAAGTGAATTCATTATCACAACAAGATGAGCTTGGATACACTGCTAAATCTCCTCGATGGGCTATAGCTTATAAATTTAAAACGGAACAAGAAAGTACTGTTTTAAAAGAAATTACATATCAAGTTGGTAGAACTGGAGCAATAACACCTGTAGCAAATTTAGAACCTGTACAATTGGCAGGAACTATTGTTAAAAGAGCTTCATTACATAATGCCGATCAAATTAATAAATTAAATGTTAGAGTTGATGATACCGTTTTTGTTGAAAAAGGAGGTGAAATTATACCTAAAATTGTTGGTGTAGATTTATCACAAAGACCTTTAAATTCTAAACCTACTGAATACATTACGCATTGTCCTGATTGTAATACACTTTTGGTGAGAGCTGAAGGTGATGCAAAACATTATTGCCTAAATGAATATGGTTGCCCAACTCAAATTACAGGCAGAATCCAACATTTTATTAGCAGAAAAGCGATGAATATTGATGGTTTGGGATCGGAAACAGTTGAGTTGTTATATGAAAAAGGGTTTTTAAAAAATTATTCAGATTTATATTTTTTAAAAGAAAGTGAAATTGTAAACCAAGAAAAAGTATTTGATAGTGAATTCGCTGGAGTTAAGAAAGATAACTGTTTACAAGTTCAATTGGCAAATGCTATTTTTGCTCTAGGATATGGTAATATTTCTAAAAAGCTTTCTGAAAATATTTCAAAAGAAATAAGTAAAATTGAAGATATTTTAGAACTTAATATTAATTTTTTAGAAGAAAAGGATACTATAGTTTTTGAAAAATTCAGATCTAAATTTGAAGAAAGATTTTTGTTATATAAAAACTCTGAATATTATAGATTTTCATTTATTGAAAAATTTGTTTCTTTAGAAGAGTTTTTGTTTTTAAAATTTTATGATAATTCTTTAAATAATGGACTATTTAACCACGAATATGAAGATTTAATTGAATATTCAAAGAATATTAATTTTATTGATGAATTAAGAAATTCTAAAAATTTGATTAACACTCATAAAAATTTCGACACTATAGTTTTAAAAATTTCGAACAGAAAAATTGTTGGAATAAGAGAACAAGGAGCTAAAAACATTATTAAGGGAATTGAAGATTCTAAAAATATACCTTTTGAAAAGGTGCTATTTGCTTTAGGAATTAGGTTTGTTGGAGAGACAGTTGCTAAGAAATTAGCGAAACATTACAAAGATATTGATACATTAATGAGTGTTGCATTTGAAGACCTAGTTAATGTTGATGAAATTGGAGAAGTTATAGCTAAAAGTGTAGTTGATTTTTTTGCTTTAGAAAAAAATAGAAATATAATTAATAAATTGAGAAATGTTGGTTTACAGTTTGAATTGTTGCAAAATGAAAATGAAACTGATAAGTTGGTAGGTAAATCATTTGTTGTTTCTGGAACGTTTTCTTTAGATAGAAATACTCTTAAAAAGATAATTGAAGAAAATGGAGGTAAAAATTCAACATCTTTGTCAAAAAATACTTCTTATTTAATTGCAGGTGAAAAGATGGGACCTGCAAAAAAGGTGAAAGCTGAAAAATTAGGAATTGAAGTTATCACAGAAGAATATTTTTTAAATGAATTACTATGATAAATAATTTTGTTGCCTTTGATTTTGAAACTGCAAATGGCAAAAATCCTTGTTCAATTGGTATTGTTGAATTTGAAAATGGAAAAGTTATTAATAAATATTATTCTTTAATTAAACCAAGAGAATTGGTATTTAATCCATATGCATCAAGAATTCATGGAATTGGAATTTCTGATGTTGTTAATGAACGTGAATTTGTTGATGTTTGGAATGATATTAAACATTTTTTTGATAATAAAATTATTGTAGCTCATAATTATAGTTTTGATATTTCTGTTTTAAATTATTCATTAGAAATTTATGGAATTGAAGCACCAGTTTATGAAGTTCATTGTACTTTAAAGTTGTCTAGGTCTTATTTAAATATTGTTAATCATAAATTAAGTTCTGTTGCAAGTTTCTTTAAAATAAATCAAAATAATTACCATAATGCTCTTGAGGATGCTTTTGTTTGTGGGAAAATATTTCTTAATTTAATGGATTATGCGAAAAATCATAAAGAATTTAAAAACAGCTGATTTTCAAAGCATTTCACAAAAAAAGAAGTAAACTATTTTTGGAAAAAAAAGTGAAAGCGTGTGCAGGGATTCAATATTTGTATCAGAAATTTTAAATTTAAAATCTAATGATTTACAAGGTGAAAAATTTGATATATCTGGAATATTTAAAAAATTCTATCGAGATGAACTAAAAAAATCTATTGAAGATAACGGAGGGAAAGTAGCAAGTGCTATTTCTAAGAAAACCAATTATGTTATCGCAGGAGAAAATATGGGGCCAAGTAAACGTGCAAAAGCTGAAAGCTTAGGAATACCAATTATTTCAGAAAAAGATTATTTAGAAATGATAACTTTTATTAAATATGATCAATTATAATTCTGTTTCTACGTATTTTAAGTTTTCCATCATTTTCAAGTTGTTTTAGTAAACGTGATACAACGACTCTTGACGTGTTAATATCGTCAGCTATTTCTTGATGTGTAATATTTAATGTGTTATTTTGCATTATTTTAACCTTGTCAGTTAAATATTTAAGTAGCCTATCATCTAATTTCGTAAATGCTAAACTATCAATAGATTCTACCATCTCAATTAAACGCATATGATAGCTGTCAATAATAAAATGTCTCCATGACTCATATTTTTTTAGCCATTCGTCCACTTTATCAACAGGAACAAAAATACCTTCAGTTACTTTTTCAGCTACACCTCTAAACATACTTTTAGTTTTGTTTATGCAGTTTACAAAAGAAATTGCACAGGTATCACCTTTTTCTAAAAAATACAACACAATTTCGTCACCATTTTTATCTTCTCTAATAATTTTTATTGCTCCATTTAATATTAAAGGAATATGTGTCATATTATCTCCAATATCAATAAGAGTATTGCCACTTTCAATGGTTCTAAAAATACCCAAAGTAGTAATTTCATCGATAAGTTCTTTTTCGAAGATTTGAGAATAGTGGTCGTTTAATTTTTCTCTTATAATTGCTTTGTCAGTATTCATAATTTTTTCTTTAGCAAGATAATTACAAAGGTATAAATACTATAAAAATAAACTCCTGATAATTATCAGGAGTTTATTTAATCAAATAACTATAAACATATAACAATTAAAATCTTATTTGCATTTGCAATATTGAATTTATTTCAAAATAAACATATCTAATAAAAAGAACAATAGGTGAGCCCTTAATTTTCGTTTACTTTTAATCTAGCTGTTGCTGTGGTTGAATCATTTGAAAAATTATTTTCTAAATATTTAAGATAGCCAACGATAGCAATCATACCAGCATTATCAGTGGTATATTCAAATTTAGGGATATAAGTAGTCCATCCTAATGTTGTTTCAAAAGACTTTAATACTTTCCGTATTTCTGAATTTGCGCTAACTCCACCTGCAATTGCAATATGATTAATACCAGTTTGTTTTACTGCTTTTTTTACTTTATCAAACAAAATTTCAACAATTGTATATTGTATAGACGCACAGATATCATTTAAATTTTCTTCAATAAAGGTTGGATTTTCTTTTACTCTTTTTTGAATAAAATATAGGATTGCTGTTTTTAAACCACTGAAGCTAAAATTTAAGCCGTCAACTTTAGGTTTTGTAAATTTAAAAGCTTTTGGGTTTCCTAATTTTGCATATTTATCAACTAAAGGCCCACCAGGATATTGTAAACCAAGAATTTTAGCCGATTTATCGTAAGCTTCTCCAACAGCATCATCTAATGTTTCGCCAATTACTTCCATGTTAAAATAATTGGTAATTTTTACAATTTGAGTATGTCCTCCACTAATAGTTAAACATAAAAAAGGAAAGAGAGGTTTTTGCTGATTTTCTTCTTCAATAAAATGAGCTAAAACGTGTCCCTGCATATGATTAACAGCAATTAACGGAATATCTAATGCTAAAGAAAGTGACTTCGCAAAAGAGGTTCCAACTAATAAAGAACCCATTAATCCAGGTCCGCGTGTAAAAGCTATGGCATTTAAGTCTTTTTTGTCGATATTTGCCTGTTCAATTGCTTGTTGAATTACAGGAACAATATTTTGTTGATGTGCACGTGATGCTAATTCTGGGACAACACCGCCATATTTGGCATGAATTTCTTGATTGGCAACAACATTTGACAGTATTTTGCCGTTGCAAATAACGGCAGCACTTGTATCATCACAAGACGATTCAATACCAAGAATATAAATTGATTTATTTTTAATCATTTAATAAAATAGAATAACAATTAAAGGCACGAAAATTGCCATAAAGATGCAAATTTAACGTATATCAAACGAATTAAAAAAATAGTTGTCAGAATTTTAGTACTACTACTGATTATATCAGCAGTAGTAAGTATTATTTTGTCTATTCCAATAGTACAAACTAAGTTAGGTAAAGCTGCAACTAATTATTTAAATACGGAGTTTGACGTTAATATTAATGTTAAAAGAGTTGATTTAGCTTTTTTAGGAAATGTTCAACTAAAGGATGTTTTAATTATAAATCACCATGCAGATACTTTAATTTACGCTCAAAATTTAACCACTTCAGTTTTTAGTTATCGGAATATGGTAAATAGTAAATTGGAATTTGGGCAGATAGCAATGCGTAATTTTAAGGTGAATATAAATACATATAAAGGTGAAGTAGATGATGCTTTAACTATTTTTATTGATAAGTTTGATGATGGAACTGTTAGTAATAAACCCTCTGGATTTTTATTAACAGCTACAAATTTAAAATTAAAGGATGGTTATGTTGAGGTGTTAGATTTTAATTATCCTGAAAATAAACCTTTATTTTTTAAAAATATAAATGGAGGAGCTAAAAACTTCAAAATAAAAGGACCTAAAGTTTTTGCAAATATTGAAGGGCTTAGTTTTATTGAAAATCATTCAATTGAAGTAAAAAGTTTAACAAGTGATTTTACCTACACAAAATCATTTATGAATTTCTTAAATACGCATCTAGAGACTGAAGAATCTTCAATTTTTACAGATTTAATATTTACATATAAAAGAGAAGATTTTTCTGACTTCAATAATTTAGTAAATTTAGAAGCTGATGTTAAAGAAGCTGAAATCTCTCTTATAGATTTAAGAAAGTTTTACAATGAATTAGGAACAGAAGATAAAATACATTTTTCAACAAAAATTTCAGGGACACTAAACAATTTTGTACTTCATAATCTTAAATTAACAAGTGATGCAAATGCAATTATTAATGGAACTTTAAATTTTAAAAACTCTTTTAATCAAGAGAATGGATTTTCATTAGAAGGTAATTTAACAAATTTAACATCAGATTATTATCATTTAAAAACATTATTACCTAATGTTTTAGGAAAAACATTGCCATCTTCTTTTCAAAAATTTGGAAGGTTTACAATAAATGGAAAGGTTTATATTACAGAAAATTTAATAAATGCACAATTAGCTTTAAAAACTGATATTGGAAATTCAATAACAGATTTAGAATTAACAAATATTGATAATATTGATGAAGCATCTTATATAGGGCATATAAATATTTTTGATTTTGATTTAGGTAAATTTACAGACAATCCTTTAATTGGAAGGTTTTCTATTGAAGGTGATGTTGATGGAGAAGGATTTACATTAGAAAAAATGAATACTTCAGTAAAAGGACTTATTTCTAAATATGAATACAACAAATATAATTATACAGGTATAAAAATTAATGGTGTTGTAAAAAGCAAACACTTTAATGGTGAAATGGAAGTGAACGATGCTAATTTAAAATTGAATTTTAATGGTTTGGCAGATTTTTCAAGAGACATTTTTACTTTTAATTTTAAAACTATAATTGATTATTGCGATTTAAATGCAATTAACGTTTTTAAAAGAGATAGCATATCAAATGTAAAAGGCGATATCGAAATTAAAGTAAAAGGAAATTCATTGGATGATTTGATTGGTACTATTGACTTTAAAAATTCATTATACACAAATCAAAAAGGGAATTATTTTTTTAAAGATTTTAATATTACATCTTCATTTGCAGATAGTATTAGAACTATAACAGTTAATTCTTCGGAAATAATAGATGGAAATGTAAAAGGGATATTTAAATTTAATGAATTAGGTAAATTAGCACAAAATTCAATTGGTAGCATTTATTCAAATTATAAACCTCATAAAGTATCCTCTGGACAATATTTAGATTTCAAGTTTAAAATTCATAATAAAATTGTGGAGGTTTTTTATCCAGATGTTACACTTTCAGCAAATTCATCAATTAGAGGAGCCATAAATTCTGATGATAATTTGTTTAAATTGAATATTAAATCACCAAAAGTAGAAGCTTATAAAAATATAATTGATGATTTAAATTTACAAATAGACAACCAAAACCCACTATTTAATACACAGCTTTCTATAAACAAAATTAGTACAAGTAATTATGATCTTTCAGATATACAATTAGTGAATATTACGCTAAATGATACGTTATATTTTAGAACTGAATTTAAAGGAGGAATTGATAAAACAGAAGATTTTAAATTATCTTTTTTCCATACATTTAATAAGGAAAATAAATCGGTTTTTGGAGTTCAAAAATCCAATATAAATTTTAAAAATAATGAGTGGATAATTAATCCATCCAATAATTTTGAAAATAAAGTGGTTTTAGATAGCAAAACAAAAACATATACTATCAGTCCATTTTTAATGACTTCTGGCAAAGAAAAATTAGAATTTTATGGAGTTATTAATGATACTATTTCAAAAGATATTCATTTTAATTTTAAAGAAGTGAAACTTTCAAGTATTACTCCAGATATTGATAGTTTAAAATTAAAAGGTACTATAAATGGTACTTTTAACTACAATCAATTTGAAAAGAAATTAAAACCAACCGCAAATCTTCTAATTTCAAATTTCAATATAAATAATTCATATCAGGGCAATCTTAAAATAGCAGTAGAGGGTAAAAATTCATTACAAAATTATGCGCTTAATATAGCATTAGAAAGAGATAAGAACGTAAATTTATCAGCTGTTGGAGAAATAGATTTTACACCAAAAAAACCAATAATAGATGTAAATGTAGATTTTGAAGAGTTTAAATTAGATGCATTTAGCCCATTGGGTGAAGATGTATTTACAAACATTAGAGGTTTTGTGTATGGGAACGCACATTTAACCGGTTTGTTAAGTAATCCAACTATGGAAGGTGATTTATTTTTAGATCAAGCAGGTATGTACTTTCCTTATATAAATGTTGATTATGATTTTGAAGGCACAAGTATAATTAGTTTAAAAGATCAAACATTTATATTTGAAGATGTTGCCTTAAGTGATAAAGCTTATAAAACGAAAGGTAAATTAACAGGAACACTAAGTCATTCATATTTTGACAACTGGAAACTTAATTTAAGTTTAAACACAGCAAATTTACTAGTTTTAAATACGGTTGAAGAAGAGAATTCAGTTTATTACGGTTCAGGATTTATTGAAGGTAACGCAACTATTAAAGGTTTAACAGATAGGTTGGTAATTGATGTTGTTGGAAAAACAAAAAAAGGCACTCATTTTGTAATCCCAATAAGTGATGTTAAAACTGTTGAAACTTCAGAATTAATTCGTTTCATTAATAAAGGTGAAATAGAAAAAAATAAAGAAAAGAGAAAAGAATTTATTTCTAAAAAGTTAAAAAAATTGTCTTTAAATTTTAATTTAGAAGTTACAAAAGAAGCTGTAGTTGAAATGGTTTTAGATAAAGCTACAGGAAGTTATATACAAGGAAGCGGAACAGGAAATTTACAACTAGAATTAGATACCAAAGATAAATTTGACATGTATGGTGATTTTATAGTAGATAATGGTATTTACAATTTTAAATATGGTGGTTTTATTAATAAACCCTTTACGGTTAAAAAAGGGGGTAGTATTTCTTGGAGCGGAGATCCATATACAGCTCTGATTAATATTGAAGCTGTGTATAGAGTTTCAGCAAACCCAAAATCTTTGTTAGATAATATTACAGCAAACAGAAAAATACCGATTGATTTAATTACACGATTTTCAGGTGAATTATTTAATTCTAACCGCGTGTTTGATATTGAAATTCCAAATTCAAGTTCAACCGTAGCTTCTGAGTTGGCATTTAAATTAAATAGTAATGATACGAACAATAAAACAATTCAATTTTTATTTTTATTGGCTTCAGGTAGTTTTTATAATGAAACAGACATAAGTGTAAATAGTAATGCGGCATTGTATGGAACTGGTTTCGATATGCTTTCAAATGCTTTTGATAATATTTTTAATCAAGGGGATAGCCGCTTTAAATTAAAGCCTGTTTATACTGTAGGTGAAAAAAATAAGGTAGATAATTTAAATATAGATGATCAATTAGCTATTGCACTTGATTTTGAGGTGAATGATCGAATTATAATTAATGGTAAAGTAGGTGTTCCAATTGGTTCAAAAAAACAATCAAATGTTATTGGAGAGGTAAATATTGAATTTTTAATGAATGAACAAGGAACGTTAAGATCAACAGTTTTTAATCGTCAAAACGAAATTCAATATACAGAAGAAGAACAAGGATATACACAAGGAATTGGTTTAAATTACCAATTAGATTTTGAAAAAGGGAAAGAATTATTAGAAAAATTAGGGTTGAGAAAGAAACAATTGAAAGATTCAATTAAGGTAATAAACCCAATTGATTCACTTCAAATAAATAATAAATTAATAGAGTTTAAAAATAAAAAAAATAACTAAAAATGAATAACCCAACTTTAGTAGTGTTAGCAGCAGGAATAGGTAGCCGTTATGGAGGTTTAAAACAATTAGATACATTCAGCCCACAAGGAGATACTATCTTAGATTTTTCAATTTACGATGCGATACAAGCTGGCTTTGGAAAAGTAGTATTTATTATAAGGAAAAGTATTGAAGATGATTTTAAGGCTTTTTTTAAAAATAAATTAGAAGGAAAAATAGAAGTTGAGTATGTTTTTCAAGAAATAGATAATATACCTGAAAGATTTAAAAATAATGACAGACAAAAACCTTGGGGAACTGGGCATGCATTGTTAATGGCAAAAGATGCTGTAAATGAAAATTTTGCAGTAATTAATGCTGATGATTTTTATGGAAAAGAGGCTTTTGAGGTGATGGCAAAATCATTAAAATCAATTGATTCAAGTTCAAATAAATTTAATATGATGGGTTATGTGTTAAAAAATACAGTATCAGATTATGGTTTTGTTTCAAGAGGTGAATGTCAGGTGAATGAGAGTGGGGATCTAACAGGAATTACGGAACGCACTCATATTGAAAAAATTGATGGTGGATTGAAATTTAAAGATGAAAAGGAGCAATTAATTCCAATTTCTGAAGAAACAATTGTATCTATGAATTTCTTCGGATTTACGCCAAAATATTTTGAACTATCAGCATCTTTATTTGAAAATTTCCTAAAAGAAAATTATAAAGAACCAAAAGCAGAATTTTTTATTCCATTAGCAGTAAATCATTTAATTGTAAATAATATGGCAACTATGGAAGTTTTAAAATCTAATGCGCGTTGGTTCGGCGTTACATACAAACAAGATAAAGAATATGTAACTTCTGAAATTCAAAAATTAAAAGAAGCAAAAGTTTATCCACAAAATTTATGGTAAACAATCAAATATTCTAAAATTAAAATCTAATTTTGCGTTTCAATTTATGGGAAAAAAAATAAAAAAAATAGGAGTAATGACTTCAGGGGGTGATGCTCCAGGGATGAATGCGGCCATTAGAGCTGTGGTAAGAGCTTGCTCTTATTATAACGTAGAATGTATTGGAATTTATAGAGGTTATCAGGGTCTAATTGAAGGTGATTTTGAAAATCTTACTTCACGACATGTAAGCAATATTATTAATAGAGGAGGAACCATTTTAAAATCAGCACGTTCAACAGAATTTAGAACTGAAGAAGGAAGAAAAAAAGCATATGATCAACTTAAGAATGCTGAAATAGATGCCATTGTTTTAATTGGTGGAGATGGAACCTTTACAGGAGGAATGATTTTTAATAATGAATATGATTTTCCTTGTATTGGAATTCCAGGAACCATAGATAATGATATTTTTGGAACAAACTACACCATTGGTTTTGATACGGCTTTAAATACAGTTGTTGAAGTAATTGATAAAATTAGAGACACAGCAAGTTCACATAACAGATTATTTTTTATTGAAGTTATGGGGAGAGATGCAGGTTTTATTGCCTTAAATGCTGGAGTTGGAGCCGGAGCTGAAGAAATTTTAATACCAGAAGAAAATTTAGGATTAGAGCGTTTATTAGAGGCATTAAAACGGAGTAAACGTTCTGGTAAATCATCTAGTATTGTTGTGGTTACTGAAGGAGATAAAATTGGTAAAAGTGTATTTGAATTGGCTAATTATGTTGAAGAAAATTTACCAGAATATGAAGCAAGAGTTTCTGTACTAGGTCATATGCAACGTGGTGGATCTCCAAGCTGTTTTGATCGGGTTTTAGCTACTAGGTTAGGCGTAAAAGCTGTTGAGTTACTCTTAGATGGTAAAACAAATTTAATGGTAGGTTTAGTTAATAATATAGTTGAAACCACAGAATTAGAACATGCAGTTAAAGGACATCATGATATTAATAAAGAGTTATTGCGAGTAAGTGATATTATGTCGTTTTAAAAAAATTAATAATAAAGTACCTACATTCATAACTTAATGATTAAAATAGGAATAAATGGATTTGGAAGAATAGGGCGTATAGCTTTTAGATCAGCAATTGGTAGAGAAAATATAGAAATTGTTGCAATTAATGATGTACTTGGAATTGATCATTTAGCATATTTATTAAAATATGATTCTGTTCACGGAAAATTTAAAGGTACTGTCGAAGTTAAAGAAGGAAAACTTATTGTTAATGGAAAACCGATTCGCATTACTTCAGAAAAAAAACCATCAACTATAAAATGGGATGCTATAAATGTTGATTATGTAATTGAATCAACAGGGTTTTTTACCAACAAAGACCAAGCAGCATTACATTTAAAAGGAGGTGCTAAAAAAGTAGTGATTTCGGCTCCGTCCAGAGATGCTCCAATGTTTGTAATGGGCATAAATAATAAAGACCTTTCAAAAGATGATAAGGTATTTTCAAATGCTTCTTGTACAACTAATTGTTTAGCTCCAATACTAAAAGTACTTAATGAAAATTTTGGAATTATTGAAGGCTTTGTAACAACGGTACATTCAGCAACATCAAGTCAAAAAATTGTTGATGGACCAGAAAAGCAATGGCGCAGAGGTAGAGCAGCTTTAAATAATATGATTCCCACAACTACAAGTGCAGGTGAAGCAATTACCAAAATTATGCCTGAATTAAATGGTAAAATATTGGCAATGGCGGTTAGAGTTCCTATTGTTGATGTTTCGTTAGTAGATTTAACAGTTCGTTTGCAAAAGCCCACATCTTATGCGAAGATTAAACAAGTTATGAAAAATGCTTCGGAAAATGAATTAAAAGGAATATTAGGATATACTGAAGATGAAGTAGTTTCACAAGATTTTGTGTCAGAAACAAGAACTTCTGTTTTTGATGCTGGCGCAGGATTAGAACTGAATGAAAATTTTTATAAAATTATTTCTTGGTATGATAATGAGTATGGGTATGCTACTAAATTAATTGATTTAATAGTATATTCAGAAACCCTTAAATAAAAAATAAATTATGGAAGTAGCAATTATTGCACATGATGGTAAAAAAGCTGAAATGATTCAGTTTTTAATGGATTTTAAAGCCTTAATTATTTCTAAAAAAATAGACTTGGTAGCAACTGGTACAACTGGTAAAAATGCCGAAAAAGCAGGGTTTAAAGTTTCTAAATTTTTATCAGGACCTTATGGTGGTGATGCTCAAATTGCAGCACGTGTTGCTGAAGGTAAAACCAATATGGTTTTCTTTTTTAGAGATCCACTAGGTATGCATCCACACGAACCAGATATTGCTATGTTAATGCGTTTATGTGACGTTCATGATGTGCCTTTAGCTACAAATCCTGCAACGGCAGAACTTTTGATAAAATCAATATAAGTTGGTTACTTTATAGCAATCATTGAAATTTCAACATTTACAAATAAAGGTAAATTCCCAACTTCTACAGTTTCACGTGCAGGAGCAGTTTCAGGATTAAAATAACCGCCATAAATAGTATTTATTTTTGCGAAATCATTCATGTTTTTAACATATATGGTAGATTTTACAACATTTTCAAAAGTCATACCTGCTTCAGTTAATACAGCTTTCATATTTTCTAATACTTGAGTTGTCTCAATTTCTATAGAACCAGTAACTAATTTGCCAGTTGCAGGATCTATTGCAATTTGACCTGAAGTGTATAAAGTGTTTCCAGATAAAACAGCTTGATTATATGGCCCAACAGGTGCTGGAGCGTTACTTGTTTTAATTATTTTTTTCATACTATAATTATTTTAGAATAATTTTTTATCTGGTACTTTTCTCTTGTCATATTTTAAATCACTTAACATGGATGATTTTACCCCAAGAAAAAAGTAATAAGTTTGTCTGTCACCAAAAGGTACCCAATTAAAATTCAATTTCCAACTATCTAAATCACGTGAAAATCTCAATTGCGTATAGCTAAAGCCTTTATTTTTAATATCATAACCTGATGAAGCACCAACTTTCCATTTTGGAGTTAGTTCAATATCACCAGAAAGCATTAATGAATTAGATGAAATTTCATTTTGCCGATTTGAATTTGTATAATTTAATGAATAAGCTAATTTTAAAGTCCAAGGAAATGTGGCACTATATAGTTTTGTAGTCTTTGTATTTTTTTTATTTGATTTATTTTCAGAATTTAAATCGTTACTATTATTTAAATTTTGCCCGAAAATTCCATCAGAATTATTAGCTTCTGCATTTTGTTGTTTGGAATTCTTATTACTATCAGATTTACTGCCGGCCAAATCATAATTCATAGTTAATCCAGCATTTGTTAATCTAAATAAACTACCACCATTGTTAATGTTAAAGGTGTTAATTCTTTTTCCAGATGCTGAGAGTGCATAAGGATCTAATGTAGCGTTTAGGTTTAATTTTAATTTTTTATTAAATAGGTCAGTACCAACAGTCATTCGTACAGGACTCCATTTTAAAGAGTCAGCAGCCATATTGTAACTTGTTGAAAAATTAAGATTATTAATCAACGTAATTTTTTCGGGTTCAACTTTAGTTGAATCTTTAGACATCACTTTAGCTTCAAGAGTGTTATTTAAAGTAAAACTTAAACTGTTTGAAAGCCCTTTGCTTGGGCCTCCATAAATTCCATTGCTAAATTGGTTGTATTCAAGCACATCATTTTCATTTGCACTTTGTTGAACTTTATCATAAAACGAACTAAAATCAGGTCGATAGCCATAAGAAATGCTGGGTCTCATGACATGTCTAATTGCTTGTAGCCTTCCTTTTTTAAATTTAAGCATGCCATAAACTGTTGTTGAAAGTGAAATGCCTGCATTGTATTCTCTAAAAGCGCTAAATTTATTTACAGTATCTGTTACAATTATATTTTCTGTGGCATTGTAAGTTTTATTAATTTTATCAAAATACCATACTTCTTTATAGTTAGCATTTGGAGAAAGTGTAAAATATTTTAACATTTTCATATTTGTGCTAAAAGTAGCACTATGTTGTAACCCAGATTTGGCAGTTTTAAACATTTCTTTTTTAAAGAAAAATTGATCTGTTGTATCAAATTTATTATCTCCTTTCAAAGAATATGTAACACCTGTTTTTTGCAATGCATTGGTTTTTGCCCCAGACTTTGAAGAAAATGGGTATATTCTATCCATATTAATTTGCATAGAAGGTAGCGACATTGTAATTTTTTTTGTGTTTGTATTTTGGGTGTGTGTTGCTGAAATGGACATGTTAAATGGGGTTCCAACAAACTTTTTATAAAAGGAAATGGAAGAGCTTAACGTATTATTTAAAAATGAATTGGTATTAAATTCATTTAATGATTCTTTATAATAGGTACTACTTCCTAAATTTACAGAAGCTGAAAATCTTGAATTTGGACTTGCTTTAGCATCTTGACTATGACTCCACCTTATATTGTAACTAGTTGTTTTTGAATAATCATCAAAACCTCGAATACTATTTTTTAAATTTTCATATCTGAAACTAAAATTTCCATTAAATTTGTAGCGTACGGAGTAACTAGATTCGGTTCTTAAACCCCAACTTCCATTTGTATAAATATCTCCTAACACAGCTAAATCAACATAATCATTTATAGCGAAATAATAACCTCCATTTTGTAAGAAATAACCTTGTAGATTATTGTCACCATAAGTTGGCATTATAAAACCTGAAACATTTCCTTTTGTTAAAGGGATATAAGCAAATGGTAAAAATAATGGTGTAGGAACATCTTGTATTACTAAATTACTTAATCCTATGACTAATTTTTTATTAGGAACAATTTTAGCTTTTTTGGTAGATATGTAAAAATCTGGATTTTCCTTGTTTGAAGTTGTAAACTTTATATTGCTAACATAAATTGTTGAGTCGTTTTCTTTTTTTGTGACTTCACCTTTTATAATAACGCCACTTTGTTCAGTTTTTAATCCCCAAATCTTCGCTTTTTCTGTCTTAAAATTAAATAAAATTGAATCCTGTGCAGTTTCTTCTCCTCCTTGTTTAAAAACTGGAAGCTGAGAATAACTGCCTATACTATCTTTAATTCCTTTAGCCCAAACTCTACTAGAATTGTTATCAATTTCAATATAACCAGCCGTTAAATCAATATCTTTATAATGTATATGGGCATTATTAAATAATATAATTTTATTATTTTTTATGTCTTGTCTTATTAAGCTATCTGCAGAATGGTCAATAATACTTTCAAGAAGTTCTTTAGGTTTAATTATAGTATCTAAAGCCTTTATATTTGATGAATCTTTTACTTTTAAGTTTAATGAATCTTTTACTTTAGGTATTATAGTATCTTTAAAATTAATAGATTCAGTATTAAAAGAAGGTTGCTTAATTTCTTGAGAATATACATTTGAATTGATAAAGCTAAAAGCTACAATCAAAAAAAAGGAAGAATATATATTTATTTGAGATGTTTTAATAATGAAATATTTTATAAAAAATCCTATTAAATTGGGCTGATAGCATAACTTTTTTTACATTAGCTTATTAATAAATCAACCTCTTTATTGAAGTTGTAAATGTATGGCTTAATATTTGAATCACACAAATAACAAACGGCAAAAATAATTAAAATAATTGATGAATTCACAACTCTTTTTCAAAATTAAAGATACAACGAAATTAAGTCTCGTTTTCGTATTTCTCGCTGTATTTTTTTCTAATAATACTTCAGTTTTTGCTCAAAATAAAAATTTTATTGTGGTCTTAGACGCAGGCCACGGAGGAAAAGATCCTGGTAAAGTTGGTTATAAAAATAGTAAGGAAAAAGAAATTGCACTTAAAATTGTATTGCAAGTAGGAGAATTATTAGAAAAGCAGCCCAATGTTAAAGTAGTATACACTAGAAAAACAGATGTTTTTGTTGATTTATGGGAACGAGGAAAAATCGCAAATAAAGCGGATGCAGATTTATTTGTTTCTATACATTGTAATGCGCATAATTCACAAGCGTCTGGGGCTGAAACCTGGGTTTTAGGAACCCATGCAAATCGTCAAAATTTTGAAGTTGCAAAAGCCGAGAACTCAGTAATTTTATTGGAAGATAATTATAAAACGAATTATAAAGGTTTTGACCCAAATTCACCAGAGTCTGTAATTGGATTAACATTAATGCAAGAAGAATATTTAGATCAAAGTATTCAGTTAGCAAGTATTATTCAAAAGGGGTTTACAGATGATTTAAAACGAAAAGACAGAGGTGTGAAGCAAGCTGGTTTTGTCGTTTTGTATCAAACATATATGCCAAGTGTTTTAATTGAAACGGGTTTTCTAACAAATAAAGTTGAAGGACCTTTTTTAAATTCTAAAACGGGTCAGCAAAAATTCTCTAAATCAATTTATAGTGATATCATAAAATATATGAAGCAACTTTCATTAAATACAGTTGTAAATGATGAAGGTGTAGAAGGTAAACCAAAAGAATCTAAAATAAAATCAACAGTTAAAGAAACAACTGTAACAAGTAAGCCAATAATTAATGCAGCTGAAAATGTTAAAAATGAGTATAAGAATATTCAATTTAAAGTTCAAATAGCTGCAGGAACGAGAAAATTACAAACACATTCCTATAATTTTAAAGGACTAAAAAATGTTGAAAGATTTAAAGCTGGTAAAATATATAGATATTATATAGGCGAAACATCAAGTTATTCTAAGATAAAAGAATTCCAAAAATTAGTAAAATCAAAAGGATATAGTTCCGCTTTTATTGTGGCGTTTAAAAATGGAAAGAAAATATCTATTGATGATGTTTTAAAAAAATCATAGCAATTTTGCTAAAATAATTAGTAATATTGCGATTATAAATAGTATTATTTTGAAAATTACAAGAGAAGTAAAAACAGGTATTGTTGCAGTAACAGTTATTGCCTTATTTATATGGGGTTTTAATTTTATGAAAGGGCTTAATTTATTTGATGCTCCTGCAAAAACTTATCTAACAGCATATAATAATGTACAGGGATTAAATACAACAAGTATTGTAACAATTAATGGTGTTGACGTAGGGAAAGTTGTTAGTATTAACTTCAATAAAGATCCTGAAAAAAGAGGTCAGTTAATTGTTGAGTTTAGTGTTGAAACAGATTTTGAGTTTTCAAAAAATAGTATAGCAAAAATATATAGTGCAAGTTTAATGGGTGGAAAATCATTAGCTGTTGTGCCTTCTTATGAAGGAGAAATGGCAAAACCAGGAGATTTTTTACAAGGACAGATAGAATCCGATATATTTTCTTCAGTAACTGAAAAATTAAATCCATTACAAGCAAAAGTTGAAAACGTAATTGTGAGTGCAGATTCATTAATGACTGGTTTAACGGATGTACTAAATACTAAAAGTAGAAATAATTTAAAATCTAGCATTGAACAATTAAATGTAACAATGCTAAATTTTAAAAATATTTCTGAATCTGTTGATAAATTGGTTAAGGATAATGAAGAGAAGTTGGGGAATACCTTAGCAAACGCTGAAATAATGACTGCCAATTTAGCCAAAATTTCTGACACATTGGTAAATGCGAACTTAGGATTGACTGTTAAAAATTTAGAAGCTACCATTACTAATTTAAACAAAATTTTAGCTAGTGTTGAAGCTGGAGAAGGTACTTTAGGGAAACTTTTAAAGGATGAAGAAATGTATCATAATTTAACAAATTCATCAAAAGAATTAGAAGAGTTATTACGTGAAATGAAGTTAAATCCTAAACGTTTTGTTCATTTTTCACTTTTTGGTAAAAAAGATAAAGGGTATAAACCAGAAGAAGCACAAAAAGAGTAGTGTTATAATAAAATAATTAGAGTCATCATTAAATAATTTGTATGGATTATATTGACAACGTAGCATTTGCAATTCTATTAGTTATAGGAATTGGTTTTTTTGTAAAAAACATTAAAAAACTATCCAGAAATATAAAGCTAGGAAAAGATATTGACAGAACGGATAATTCTAAGGCACGTTGGAGAAATATGGCGATAATAGCTTTAGGGCAATCAAAAATGGTAAAAAGACCAATAGCAGGAATTTTACATATTATAGTTTATGTTGGTTTTATTATTGTAAACATTGAAGTTATTGAAATTATAATAGATGGGCTTTTTGGAACCCATAGAGTTTTGTCTTTTTTGGGAGGTTTTTATAATTTTTTAATTGGTTCTTTTGAAGTAATTGCGTTTCTAGTACTAATATCTGTAATCATTTTTTGGATTCGAAGAATGATTGTAAGAATTCCACGTTTTTGGAATAAAGAAATGATAGGATTCCCAAAGAATGATGCACTTAACATTTTGTATTTTGAAATGGTTTTAATGTCATTATTTTTAATAATGAATGCTACTGATGTTCATTTTCAAGAAATGAACTCAGGAAATCTTATAAGCCAATTTTTAATACCATTATTTAGTAGTTTTAATCCTGAAAGTATACATGTTATTGAACGCTCAGCTTGGTGGATTCATATTACGGGTATTTTAGTATTTTTAAATTATTTATACTATTCAAAACATCTTCATATTTTATTGGCTTTCCCAAATACATTTTATGCTAATTTAAATGTAAAAGGGAAATTAAATAATTTAGAAGCCGTTACAAATGAAGTGAAGTTAATGATGGATCCAGATGCAGATCCTTATGCCGCAACACCAGAAAGTGAAAATGACACGCCTGAAAAATTTGGAGCAAGTGATGTCACAGATTTAAATTGGGTGCAGTTAATGAATGCTTATACGTGTACAGAATGTGGTAGATGCACATCTGTTTGTCCAGCAAACCAAACAGGGAAGGAATTATCACCACGTGCAATTATGATGAAAACTCGTGATAGATTGGAAGAAGTTGGTGCTAATATCAATAAAAATAGAGAGTTTATAGATGATAGCAAACAATTATTAAATGATTATATAACACCTGAAGAATTATGGGCATGTACAAGTTGCAATGCTTGTGTTGAAGAATGTCCTGTAAACATTGATCCATTATCAATTATTATTGATATGCGCCGTTATTTAGTGATGGAACAATCGGCTGCTCCACAAGAATTAAATATGATGATGACGAACATAGAAAACAATGGGGCTCCTTGGCAATACAATCAAATGGACAGATTAAATTGGAAAGACGAAGAATAATTTACTACTACAAATAAAGTTAAAAAGAAAAAAATGAATAAAGAGGAAGTAGAAAAGCTATTGAATAAAAAAGTTGAAGGAGGATTGCATATAAGTCCTATTTTACCTGAAGGAGTTAAAAATTATTTAATTGATATTGATGGTACAGTAACTGAAGATGTTCCTAATGAAGAGCCTGAAAGAATGGGGACATGTAAACCTTTTCCTGATGCATTAGCAACATTAAATAAATGGTTTGATGAAGGGCATATGATTTGTTTTTTTACTTCAAGAACAGAAGAACATAGAGAAGTTACAGAATTTTGGTTAAAAAAACATGGATTTAAATACCATAGTTTATTAATGGGGAAACCTAGAGGTGGAAATTATCATTGGATTGATAATCACTTAGTGAAGGCAACTAGATATAGAGGTAAATTTACCGATTTAATTGATAAAGAGGTAACTATTGAAGTTTTTGACGACGGTCAACACAAATAAAATAACTAAAATATTTTTAGAATGAACGTACCAACAATGGCAGAAATGATGGCACAAGGAAAACAACCTGAAGTATTATTTTGGGTAGGCTGTGCAGGAAGCTTTGACGACAGAGCTAAAAAAATTACAAAAGCATTTGTAAAAATCTTAAATAATGCAAATGTTGATTTTGCGGTTTTGGGTACTGAAGAAAGTTGTTCTGGTGATCCAGCAAAAAGAGCAGGTAACGAGTTTTTGTTTCAAATGCAAGCAATGACAAATATTGAAATATTAAATGCATATGAAGTTAAAAAAATTGTAACGGCATGTCCGCATTGTTTTAATACCTTAAAAAATGAATATCCAGAATTAGGTGGTGTTTATGAAGTAATGCACCATACTGAATTGTTACAATCATTGGTAGAAGAAGGTCGAATTACTATTGAAGGAGGTAAGTTTAGTGGTAAAAAAATCACATTTCACGATCCTTGTTATTTAGGTCGTGCCAATGATATTTATGAAGCACCTCGTGAACTAATTAAACAATTAAATGCAGAATTGGTAGAAATGAAACATTGTAAATCAAATGGTTTATGTTGTGGTGCTGGTGGTGCTCAAATGTTTAAAGATGCTGAAAAAGGAACAAAAGAAATTAATGTAAAACGTACAGAACAAGCTATAGAAGTGAATCCTGATATTATTGCAACTGGTTGTCCATTTTGTAATACAATGATGACAGATGGTGTAAAAACCACAAACAAAGAAGATGAGATTGAAGTATTAGATATTGCAGAACTTATTGCAAATGCTAATAATTTATAATTTTTAAGGACATTCATTCTTTTTAGATTCATTTTATGATTAAAAATTACATTGAAGCTGCGCGTTTAAGAACTTTACCACTTTCTGTTTCAGGAATCATTGTTGGAAGTTTTATTGCTGCTTCTCAAGGTTTTTTTAATTGGACTATTTGTATATTAGCTTTACTAACTACTATTGGATTTCAAATTATATCAAACTTCGCAAATGATTATGGTGATGGTGTAAAAGGGACAGATAATAATGAAAGAGTTGGACCAGCAAGAACAATTCAAAGTGGAGCTATCACTCCAAAACAAATGCTCACAGCAATTAAAGTTTCAATCGGTTTAACATTAATTTTAGCAATACTTCTTATTTATAGTTCTTTTGGAAAAGATGATTTTAAAAATTTAGTTATTTTTTTTATACTTGGAATTTTTAGTATTGTAGCTGCAATAAAATATACTATGGGAAAAAAAGCCTATGGTTATAGTGGTTTTGGCGATTTGTTTGTATTCTTATTTTTTGGAATTTTAAGTGTTTGTGGAAGTTGTTATTTATACACAAAGCAATTAAATTATGCTATTTTTTTACCGGCCTTTTCAGTTGGTTTTTTAAGCATAGGTGTTTTGAATTTGAATAATATGAGAGACCTGGATTCTGATATTAAATCAGGTAAAAGAACTTTAGTTGTGAAAATTGGGTGTGAATTCGCTAAATATTACCACTATTATTTACTAATTTCTTCATTTTTATTTGCGTTATTGTATAGTATGATTCATTATAAAACACCATTTCAGTTTTTATTTATTTTAGCATATATTCCTATAGTTCAGCATATACTATTCGTTTATAAGAATAAAATTCCAAAATTATTAGACTCTCAATTAAAAAAATTAGCATTAAGTACTTTCTTATTTTCTTTGTTGTTTGGACTGGGTTTAATTTTATAATATTAATTGGTTTCTGATAATTATCATTTTAGAATTTAAAAATATAAGATATATTTGTCCTATATTTTAAAGGTATTCATGAAAAATCAATTTTTCGGCATATTTTTTTACTTGCTTTATCTATTGGCAATGGTTCGCCCGTTAGTACTAATAATGGAGTACTACGCCAATTATGATTACATCGCCAATGTGCTTTGCGAAAATAAGGACAAACCTTATTTAGAGTGTAATGGTAAGTGTTATTTAGAGAAACAACTAAATAAAGTGAATAATTTAAATCACGAGCATAAATCGACCATTCCACAAATTGATTTTGATAAGTATCCTATTTCACCTTTAGATCAATTTTCTTGTACGTTTAAAAACTATAAAGAAGACTATTCACATAGATTTTTTGTTAATAAATACACTTCACAAGATTTCTATAATTCTTTATTAAGACCACCTCAAGCATAAATTTCTTATACTATTTTTTTATATGTAAATGATTTAAGTCGATGTATTACATAGACTATGATTTATGGTCTTGATTTAATTTTTACTTAAAGTTATCAGTTTCACTTTTTATTATAAAGTGTGGTGATACGCAATGGTAGATAGCCAATTTATAAAAATGGTATAGCAGGTAATTAAAAATTATTTTCTACTGTCTAATAACTCAAATTTAATAAACACAAATACTTGCACATTAATAGTTAACTATTAATGTGTAAAACGAAATTATAAAAATTAATAACATGAATTTTTTTAAATATATTTTACCAGCAATTTTTACACTCGTTTTTATCTCTTGTTCAGATGATACTACTGATTTCGGACCAATTAATGAAGTTCAGGATTTGATTAAAGTCCAAGAAATTTCTAATGACACTCATACCATTGAAGTTTATACAAAAAGCGGAACTTTGGTTCAAGGTTATAATGATATTACCATTAGAATAAAAGATAAAAGCAATCAAGAATTTATTGAAAACGCTGCTATTTCTTGGAAACCAGTAATGCATATGACTGCGATGATGCATTCCTGTCCTAAATCTGAACTATTAAAAGTGGCAGATAAGCAAACCACTTATAATGGATTTATTATTTTTCAAATGCCTGAAAATGAAAGTGAAGGATGGGATTTAACGTTTAATTATACCATTAACGGTATTTCTTATGAGGCAGTTGATACTATTAGTATCCCACAATCAACAAAGAAAACTGTTTCAGTTTTTACGGGAACTGATGGTGTTAAATATGTTTTAGCACTTATACAACCACAAAATCCTGCGGTGAAAATAAATGATATGGTAGTTGGTTTATACAAAATGGAAAGTATGATGAGTTTTCCGGAAGTTGAAAATTACACTATAAATTTAGATCCTCGTATGCCAAGTATGGGAAATCATTCTTCACCAAACAATGAAGACTTGACATTTGATTTAAATTCAAAAATGTACCAAGGAAAACTATCATTAACAATGACGGGTTACTGGAAACTTAATTTAATGTTGCGCAATCAAAATTATGAAATTTTAAAAGGAGAAGCTGTAACCGATGTAAATGAAAGTAGCAGTTTGTATTTAGAATTGGAATTTTAAATGATTTATAAATAATTAGTCTGCCTTAGTAAAATAAGGCGGCTATAATTAATTGAAGCATGAGCAAATTTAAAATTAGCTTTTCTGTTTTATTGTTATTTACATCATTAGTCTTTTCTCAAAATGTAGTTATAGATTCTACAAAAATCATACAATTGAAGGAGGTAATTATTGTAAATAGAGAACATTTAAGTAATAAAAATCAGGTAAAACCACTTGGATCTATTGATGAGTATTTAGAGAAATCGCGCATAATTACGATGATTAAACGAGGGAATTATGCTTGGGAACCTGCAATTAATAATATGGTTAGCGACAGAATTTCTGTAACCATTGATGGAATGCAAATATTTGGTGCTTGTACTGATAAAATGGATCCAATAACGTCATATGTTGATGTTTCAAATTTGTCTGAAGTTCATGTGAAATCCGGACAGCAGGGCGCTGAAAATGGCTCGACAATAGGGGGTGGAATTGATTTAAAATTGCAAAAAGGAAATTTTAATAGTGAAGTTTTGAATGTTGGTTTTGATACCGGCTTTGAAACAAATGGAAATGCCAAAATAGCAAGCACAGAATTCAATTTTTCCAATTCCAACTATTTTGTAAATGCTGATGCTATTTATAGAAAATCAGATAATTATAAAGCTGGAGGAAATAAGGAGATTAAGTATTCTCAATTTGAGAAATACAATGTTTCAACAGTTGTAGGAAAAAAAATTAATAAAAATGGAGCTATAATTGGTACAATTATTTTTGATAAGGCTACTAATATTGGCTATCCTGCTTTAACGATGGATGTTTCTATGGCAAAAGCATTGATAACTTCAGTTAGTTATCAACAAAAAAACAACAATTCTCAATTGCGTGAATGGGAAACAAAATTTTATATGAATACCATTACTCATGTGATGGATGACACAAAACGGCCTGATGTTCCAATTCATATGGATATGCCAGGGTGGAGTGATACATACGGGTTTTATTCTAAAATGAAAGTTAAAAAACCAAACCATTCAATGTTTTTCAATGCAAATGCCTATTATAATAAATCGTTGGCAGAAATGACAATGTATCCAACTGATCCAAATGAGAATGACATGTTTATGCTAACATGGCCAGATGTAAGAACACTTTATTCAGGTATGTACGGCGAGGATGATTTCAAGTTGAATACTAATAGCAAATTAAAAATAACAACAAGAATAGGATATCAAAAGGAAACTATTGCAAATGATTTTGGCTTAAACAGTTTACAAATATTTTATCCAAATTTAGATAAAAACCAATCTAGGTTTTTGGTGAATATTTCCTCTCAATATGAATATAGTAAGAAGAAGTTTCAATTTTCAGGAAGTATTGGTTATGGTGAAAGAGCACCTTCGGTAACTGAAGGTTATGGATTTTATTTGTTTAATAGTTTTGATAATTATGATTATATAGGAAATCCATATTTAAATAATGAAAAATCATTTGAGTTAAATTCTGCCATAAATTATGCAGATAAAAAATTAAAAATGGGAGTTCAAGCATCCTTTTTTTATATTTCAGATTATATTATTGGGAAATTTAAGACTGATTATGATAGAATGACAATTGGAGCTGATGGAGTTAAAATATTTACGGCATTAGATTATGTAACTATTTTAAACACAAATTTAAGTGCTGAATATACATTCTCTCATACATTTAAATTAGAAGGATTAGTAGGTTATAGTTTGGGAAGAGACAATAATAAAAGTAATTTACCATTAATAAGCCCACTTAATTATAAAATAACCTTGCGTTATAAAAAGAATTTACTGGATGCTGAATTTGGTGCAAGCGGAGCTGCAAAACAATATAATTATAGCAGTGATTATGGCGAAGATTTGACTGATTCTTATACTGTTTTCAATGCGAGTGTATCCTATAATTTTTACAAAGGGAGCAACAAATTTTTCATAAAATCAGGAATCGAAAATATTTTTGACACCTACTATTCTACCTATGCAGATTGGAAAAATATACCCAGAATGGGAAGAAATATTTTTGTAAACATTTCTTATGTACTAAAATAAATTTTTAATTTAAAATAGCATTACAGGTCCTAAGTTCAAGTTAACGTTGATAAATACTTCTACTTATTTGTTTGTTTGAAACCACTAAAAATTAATTTTTCGTGGTTTTTTTATGAATTAATTTTAGTAAATTGCAGTAAACCAACTAACATATAAACAAAATGAAAATAACTTATTTAGGGCACGCATGCATAAGTATTGAAACTAAAGATAAAACATTACTAATAGATCCTTTTATATCGGGCAATGAATTAGCAAAAAAAATTGATATAAATACACTACAAGCAGATTATATTTTAGTAACACATGCACATGAAGATCATATTTTAGATGTTGAAGCAATAGCAAAACGTACTGGAGCAAAAGTAATTTCTAATTTCGAAATCGTTACCTATTTTGAAACAAAAGGAATTGAAGGTCATCCAATGAATATTGGAGGGAAATGGACTTTTGATTTTGGAATTGTGCATTTTACAAATGCAATACATTCTAGTTCATTTCCAGATGGAAGTTATGGTGGTCAACCTGGTGGATTTGTAATTGAAACAAGTCATCATAGAATTTATATAGCTGGTGATACAGCTTTAACATATGATATGAAATTAATTCCTGATGTAATTGGAGAACTTGATTTGGCAGTTTTACCTATAGGAGATAATTTTACAATGGGAATAAATGAAGCTATTAAAGCAAGTAAATTTTTAAATTGCAATAAAGTGCTAGGCTATCATTTTGATACTTTTGGTTATATAAAAATAAATCATAATGAAGCTTTCGAAAAATTTGCAAAGGCTAAAAAAGAATTATTTTTAATACCTGTTGGAGACAATATTAAATTATAATTTTGTATTCTAAAAAATAGAGAATCTTAATATAGAATTTAAAGAGAAGACGTATGAAAACAAAAAAAATTATAGGAATTATTTTAATTATTGGAAGCTTGCTATTAGGGTATTTTGGTATAAATAAAATTGAAGAAAATAATGCTAATATAAAATTTTTTGATTTAAATATTGATGTGTCAAACGAGTCAGGGAAAGAATTGGGTTATATTTATTTGGGAGTTGCGGTGTTAGTTTTTGGTGCAGGAATTTACACTTTAAAAAACACAAATTAAAGTTCAATATTGATACAAATAAATATTATTCATCTTTTTTAATAATAGTTATAGAAGTCTTTTCTTCTTTTTTTAAACTGGTTAATATATTAACAGTATTATGGTTGTCAATAACTTCAATTTTAGTAGTATTTGGAGAAATAGAACCAATATTTAATGCATGAACTGTTATAGTTGTTTTTTTTGATTTTAAAGGGATCGTTAATAGTTTAATTTTTTTACTTACAGTATAATTTTTTAGTAAAATAGTGTCATTACTAAAAATAGTAATTTTATCTCCATCAACTTTACCAGCATCATAAATTCTTAATTTAAGCGATTCAGAAGTTGTAAACATACTTAGATTTTCAGATGCTTTTAAAACATTCATTTTTAATGAATCTAGAGTTTTAATAACACTTATTTCAGACGTTATTTTTTTATCTATTTTTTTATATTTTCGAATAATGTTATCAACTTTTTTTGCTTTTTTTGTTATTTTTTGAATACTTTTTAAAGCTATTTCTCCATTAATACATGTGCTCTCATCATTGTATTTCCCATTAAATTTCCCATAAATATTATTTTTTGAATTAATGTTTGTGACTTTTCCATCAAAATAAATATAACAAAAATCATAATCTAATACTTCAGACTTTGTATATATAATTCCTACTTCTTTAAAAAATAAATGATTTGTTTTTGTATTGTAAGTCCCTATAACATTAGATTTTGTTTCATGATTACCACCTATATCTGTTATTGAATAGCCAGAAATATTTCCTTTATTTTCAATAAGATTTAGGTTGTAAGATATTAATGAGCTATCATTTAGTTTAATTACGCCTAAATATTCTTGTTCATTTTGTGCATTTATTATGTCTGAATTTAAAAAGACAGTCAAAAAAATAATAAAATTTGTAATTTTTGTCACCATTTTTCATTAGATTTGAGTACAAACTTAAACTTTAAATAGATGAAATTAAAAATTATTTTTTCACTTTTAACCTTATTATTGGTTACAAATTTTAGTTATGCGTCTTTTCCTGTAAAAAGGGTAAAAACAATAACATATTCAGCTAAGGAATTTAACAATTCTGAAACCACAGTTTTAGTTTCTCCCGCGGCTGTTGGAAATCAAAAAAGCCAAGGAATTGCATTGTTATTAGGTGTATTTTTAGGCGGTTTAGCAGGGCATAAATGGTATTTAGGAAATCCTTGGTACATTAATGTGCTTTTTATTATTACTTTAGGAGGTTTTGGAATTTGGTGGATTATTGATATGATTCGTATTATAACAGGAGATTATAAACCTCATAATGGCAATTACAAAGCAGACTTTTTTTAGGATGAAAATAAATATAATAAAAAAAGAGAGGTTTTAACCTCTCTTTTTTTATGTGTCATATTTTTCTTGTTGTGAAAGAAACCATTCTTTTCTCAAATCATTAGATAATATTCCAGTTCCGTCATGTTTCCAACCTGGAGGTTTTATAAAATATTTTAATTTGTTTGTAAACGAAGTTTTAGAAGTAATTGCGTCTTTAAATACGGCAAACCATTCGTTAAAAGCAATTGTTAAAGGATTAAATGTTTTTATGTTAGTTGTTAAACCATAAACAACTTTTTCCTCATCTAATTCAGCTTGAAAAGTGCCAAATAATTGATCCCAAATAATAAATATTCCTGCATAATTCCGATCTAAATATAATGGATTTGATCCGTGATGAACTCTATGATGTGACGGTGTATTAAAAACAGCTTCAAACCACTTTGGCATTTTATATATCAATTCTGTATGAATCCAATATTGATATAGTAAGCTAATACTCATTTGTGTAAAAATCATTAACGGATGAAATCCTAAAAGCGGCAAGGCCAAATAAAAAATAAAGCTAAAAAATCCCCCAGTCCAAGTTTGTCTTAGTGCTGTACTTAAATTATATTTTTGTGATGAATGATGCACAATATGTGAGGCCCAAAAAAAACGACTTTCATGCCCAATTCTGTGTGCCCAGTAATAGCAAAAATCATCTGCAAACAAAATTATTAACCATGACCACCAAACAAAAGGTATTGAGGTTATTTTATAATTTTCGTATAAAAATGTAATTACAAAAACAACTAATAATTTACTTAATAAATTAACCAAAACATTCCCCACTCCCATTATTAAAGAAGCGAAAGTGTCTTTTATATTATAATTTTCAGGCTTTTTTTTAAATACTAGTACACCTTCTATAATTACAGTAACTATAAAAAATGGAATAGCATAATAAATTAAATTTGGGATGTTTGGAATTTCCATAGTATAACAGTAATAATTGTTCTCAATATAAAAATAAATTTTCAAATAGTTGTATCTTTCGATTTTTATAATAAATGAGAGCAGTTTATCAAAAATATATATTGAATTTTAAGCAGCCTAGTGGTACTTCAAGAGGTGTTTTAAAAACCAAAGAAACTTTTTTTTTAAAAATTATTGAAAATGATAACATAGGAATTGGTGAGTGCTCAATTTTTAGAGGTTTAAGTTGTGATGACAGACCAGATTATGAAAAAAAACTACAGTGGCTTTGTGAAAATATAAATAGAAAAGCCGAAGATTTATTGTTTGATTTAATTGAATTCCCTTCAATTCAATTTGGGTTAGAACAAGCGATTTTATCAATAAAAAGTGCTAATTCATTTGAATTATTTCCTTCAAAATTTACAGAATCTAAAGATGCCATAAATATAAATGGCTTAATTTGGATGGGAAGTGAAGCTTTTATGAAACAACAAATTGCAGCTAAATTAAAAGCTGGATTTTCTGTTATAAAAATGAAAATAGGAGCTATTGATTTTAAAACGGAACTTTCTTTATTAAAAAGTATTAGAAAAGAGTTTTCTTCTGAAGAAATTGAATTAAGAGTAGATGCGAATGGAGCGTTTAAACCTGATGATGCATTAGAGAAATTAAAAAAATTATCAGAGTTTGAAATTCATTCTATTGAACAACCTATAAAACAAGGACAGTTTAATGAAATGGAGAAATTATGTTTAAAAACTCCAATTCCAATTGCATTAGATGAAGAATTAATTGGTGTTTTCAATGTAACAAAGAAGAAAGAATTACTACAAATAATAAATCCGCAATACATAATTTTAAAACCAAGTTTAATTGGTGGATTTAAAGGAAGTGAAAATTGGATTCAACTAGCTGAGAAACAAAATATTGGTTGGTGGATTACTTCGGCGTTAGAAAGTAATATTGGATTAAATGCTATAGCGCAATGGACATACACGCTAAATAATATAATGCCCCAAGGCTTAGGCACAGGTAGTTTGTTTGCCAATAATTTTAAGAGTCCATTAGAAGTCAAAAGCGGACATTTATATTACAATAAAACTAAAAAGTGGAATTTTAATTTAATATAATTTTAAGAGAAGTCACACTGAGCTTGTCGAAGTGTTGTTACAGAAAATCAGCAAAATAACATATGAAATTTATACAACAAGCATACAAAGGAAATAATGAATGGTGGGCATATTTGGTAACTATAATAATCTTGTTTTTTGGTTGGCAATTTGTTGGCGTACTCCCTTTAATGGGAGTTGCATTTTATTATTCTGATGGAATAGATGCGTTTATAGCTTCAGGTAAAGATAATTTTGCAACTTTAGGTATAGATTCTAATTTGTATTTATTTTTAATAATTTTAACTTTTTTGGGTGGATTACTCTCGTTATTTTTTGGAATTAAAAAAATTCATAATAGAAAAATAGCAACGTTAATTACAAGTCGTGAAAAAGTAGATTGGAATCGTTTTTTTTATGCCTTTTTTGTTTGGGGTTTTATTGGTATTCTAATGATTTTGGTTGGATATTATTTTGAACCTGAAAATTATGTGTGGAATTTTAAACCTTTACCATTTTTAGGATTAGTTATTATTTCATTTTTGTTTTTGCCCATTCAAACAAGTATGGAAGAATTACTTTTTAGAGGTTATTTAATGCAGGGTTTTGGAACTTGGTTTAAAAAATCGTTTGTGGCATTACTATTAACTTCTGTGATTTTTGGATTGTTACACGGTTTAAATCCGGAAGTTGAAAAGTTAGGATGGATTAGTATGGTGTATTATATTGGTACAGGTCTAGTTCTTGGAATTTTTACTTTAATGGATGAAGGAACTGAATTATCTTTAGGATTTCATGCAGCAAATAATATTGTTGCAGCTGTTTTTGTAACTACAAATTGGACCGTTTTCCAAACGGATGCATTGTTAATTGATACTTCTGAACCTTCAGTTGGATTTGAAATGTTTGTCCCAGTTTTGGTATTGTATCCTTTGGTTTTATTAATCTTTTCAAAAAAATATGGTTGGACAAATTGGCAAGAAAAATTAATGGGCACAGTTAGAAAACCAATAGAATTAAAAGAAGAGGAATTTATAGCATAATTATTAGTGTCATTCCCGCGAAAGCAGGAATCTTTTGAATTAGAACTAAATTATAATATGAAAGCAGAAAGTCCATTTCATAAAGGTTTTAAATTGCAAGGAAAGTCATTTAATTCTTTAAAAGAACTGATTGATTTTTCTAAATCAATTTCTGATGAAATTCATCATTTTTTAGTTGATTGGTTTAAAGATATACCTTTTGTAGAGGTAAAAACTTCGGGTTCTACTGGAGCTCCAAAAACTATTAAACTGAGTAAAAAATACATGATAAATAGTGCTTTGGCTACTGGTAATTATTTTAATTTATTAGAAAATACCACAGCATTATTATGCATGTCTCCAAACTATATTGCAGGTAAAATGATGTTGGTAAGAGCATTAACTTTGGGTTGGCAATTAGATGTGGTGGAAGCAAATTCAAACCCTTTAAAAAATTTAGATAAAAAATATGATTTTTCAGCGATGGTTCCTTTGCAGTTAAATAACTCATTATCTGACATTTATAAAATAAGTAAATTATTAGTTGGTGGTGGAGCTGTTTCAAATGAATTGTTAAATAAAATTCAAAATATTAATACTGAGGTTTTCGCAACTTATGGTATGACAGAAACTATTACGCAGATTGCGGTTAAAGAATTAAATCATATGCGTCATGCTGAACTCGATTCAGCATCTCATTATAAAACACTTCCAAACATTAATATTTCAAAAGATAATAGAGGTTGCTTAGTGATTGATGCACCAAATGTTTCTTCTGAAAAGGTAATTACAAATGATTTAGTAGAACTTATTTCTTCAACAGAATTTAAGTGGCTTGGACGGTTTGATACCATTATTAATTCAGGTGGCATTAAATTAATTCCTGAACAAATTGAAGAAAAATTTGAAAAAATTATTCATCAGCGATTTTTTGTTGCTGGGATTTTTGATGAACTATTAGGTGAAAAATTAGTTTTAATAATTGAAAGTTTAGGTGAAAAAGTTTCTCATAATGAGATCTTAAAAAATATTAAAAACTTAAAATTAGTAACTCGTTTTGAAATTCCTAGAAACATTTATTTTATTGAACAATTTATAGAAACTCCAACAAATAAGATTCACAGGACAGAAACTTTAAAGTTACTTTAAGAATTGTTTTGTAAGAGGGTATTTGTAAGGTTGCTTATTAAGAACTTTAATACTGTTTAAAACAATAATAATTGAACTGAATATTCCTAAAAATATTAATATTGGTAAGCCTATAATTATAATTAATAATAGCGCTCCAATAAAAAGATATATCCACATTGTAATTTGAAAATTGATAACATCTTTAGCGTGTTTATCAATATCTTTTACTTCTTCTTTTTTCCAAAGCCAAATTAAGATTGGAGGAAAAAGAAGTATAAATAAACCACTTAAATGAAGTAATGCTAATAATGTAGTGTCTTCTTTTTTAGTATGCTCATAATGAAATAAAGAAATTTCGTTGAAATTTATACCTAATGCTTCAGCAATTTTTTCTAATGTATAGGAGCGAGGATCTACTTCATTATTTTCAATGCGTTGTATGGTTCTTGTGCTAACATTTGTTTTTTCAGCAAGAACTTCTTGTGTTAAACCTTTTTGAATTCGTATTGTTTTTATTTTTTCACCTATTGTCATAATACTTGTTTTGAGAAATCAAAGGTATTTTATAAAGGTACTAATCAGCAACTACTTTTAAACGACATTTACACGACATTCGAAAAAATTGTATAGTTACTATTAGATATATCTACTAAAAATTTTAAGAAGTATTAGTAGTTTAACAACAATTAAACCGGTATAAAACCAAATAGGGGTTTTTGTAGTTTCTTTTAATTTATAGTATGACAACCTAATTAAAGCTGGCATTTTTTCTAATTTATAAGTTTCATTACAATTTAAGCAGATAGATTCTCCAATTTTACCACCAGATATAAATGGAATTTGAACTATGTGTTTATAAATTCCAATAACTGAAACTTTTGTAGTGTTTTTAGAATTGCATTTTTGGCAAATTACATCTTTTTGAGTTTTACTTTCTAAAACTGATTTTTTTTCACCAATTAAAAACATACCAATTACATTTCCATAGAATGATACACATTTTGTACATCATCGTCTTCTTCTAATCGCTCTAGTAATTTTTCAACATCAGCTTGTTGTTCTTCATTTAGTTTTGTGGTAGTAGTTGGGATTCTTTCAAAACCTGAAGAAAGAATTTCTAAGTTATTTTCTTCTAAGTATTTTTGGATTGCTCCAAATTGTTCAAAAGGAGCATAGATTAATATTCCATCTTCATCTTCAAAAACTTCTTCAACATCAAAATCAATTAATTCTAATTCAAATTCTTCCAAATCCATTTTCAAATCTTCAGATTTAATTCGGAAGTTACAAGTATGATCAAACATAAATACAACCGAGCCTGAAGTTCCCATATTACCATCGCATTTACTAAAAGCAGCTCTTACGTTCGCAACTGAACGGTTATTATTGTCTGTAGCGGTTTCAACAACTACAGCAATTCCGTGTGGTGCATAACCTTCAAATAGCACTTCTTTATAATTTTCAGTATCCTTGTCACTTGCTTTTTTTATGGCGCGTTCAACATTGTCTTTAGGCATATTTGCAGCCTTGGCATTTTGAATTACAGCACGCAAACGAGCATTGGTTTCTGGGTTTATACCACCTTCTTTAACTGCCATTACAATATCTTTACCAATACGAGTAAAGGTTTTTGCCATTGCAGACCAACGTTTCATTTTTCTAGCTTTTCTAAATTCAAAGGCTCTTCCCATAATTAACTATTATTTTTAGTATTGCAAATGTAATTATTAGTAACTGTTTTTACAATAGTTTTACACCTGAATAATACCTAAATTAAATTGTTTTTCAATAGGAGCGTGGTTGGCTGCTTCAATTCCCATTGAAATCCATTTCCTAGTATCTAATGGGTTTATTATTGCATCTGTCCAAATGCGTGCTGCAGCGTAATAAGGCGATGTTTGAGTGTTATATCGTTTTTGAATGGATTCTAAAATTTCTTGTTCTTTTTCTGAAGTAATTTTTTCACCTTTCTTCTTTAATGAAGCTGTTTCAATTTGAAGTAAAACTTTTGCAGCCTGTTCTCCACCCATAACTGCTAAACGAGCCGAGGGCCAAGCTACAATTAAACGTGGGTCATATGCTTTACCACACATGGCATAATTTCCTGCTCCATATGAGTTTCCAATAATAATAGTGAATTTAGGAACTACAGAATTACTCACCGCATTTACCATTTTAGCACCATCTTTTATAATACCGCCGTGTTCACTTTTACTTCCAACCATAAAGCCAGTAACATCTTGTAAAAAAACTAGTGGAATCTTTTTTTGATTACAGTTTGCTATAAATCGAGTTGCTTTATCTGCTGAATCTGAATAGATTACGCCACCAAATTGCATTTCTTTTTTAGCGTTTTTTACAACTTTACGTTGATTGGCAACTATTCCAACTGCCCAACCATCAATACGAGCATAACCACAAATAATAGTTTTCCCATAGTTTTTTTTGTACTCTTCAATTTCAGAATTATCAACTATTCTTTTAATAATCTTGTGCATATTGTATTGTTCACTTCTTGAAGCAGGTAATATTCCAAAAATATCTTCAGGATTTTCAATTGGATTTTCAGTTTTAATTCTGTTAAAGCCAGCTTTGTCAAAATCTCCAATTTTATCAACAATATTTTTAATTTTATCTAAAGCATCATAATCATCTTTTGCTTTATAATCTGTTACTCCACTAATTTCACAATGTGTAGTTGCTCCTCCTAAAGTCTCATTATCAATGCTTTCGCCAATTGCTGCTTTTACTAAATAACTTCCAGCTAAAAAAATACTTCCAGTTTTATCAACAATCATGGCTTCATCACTCATAATTGGTAAGTAAGCGCCACCCGCAACACAGCTTCCCATAACTGCTGAAATTTGTGTAATTCCCATGCTGCTCATAATTGCATTATTTCTAAAAACACGACCAAAATGTTCTTTATCAGGGAAAATTTCATCTTGCATTGGTAAATAGACACCTGCACTATCTACTAAATAAATAATAGGTAATTTGTTTTCCATTGAAATTTCTTGGGCTCGTAAATTCTTTTTACCCGTAATTGGAAACCATGCGCCAGCTTTTACAGTAGCATCATTAGCAACAACAATGCATTGTTTACCTTTAATGTAGCCAATTTTCACAATTACACCACCAGAAGGGCAACCTCCGTGTTCTGCATACATTTCATCACCTGCAAGTGCTCCAATTTCAATAGTTTCACTTGTGTCATCAAAAAGATAAGCTATTCTTTCTCTTGCGGTTAGCTTCCCTTTTGCTTTGTGTTTTTCAATATTATTCTTACCACCACCTTTATAAACTTTTAAAAGATGTTTTTTAAGATTTGTTGTTAGAAGTTTATTAAAATCTTCGTTTTTATTGAAGTTGATATCCATTTATGGGTGTTATTTTAGTTGTGCTAAAGTACAAAATGAATGTGAAATAGTATTAAATATATACCCTGAAATTAAATACCTAGGTAAATAAATATATTTAACGTATATTTGTACTCTAAAATTAAATAATTTAAACTAAAAAGATGAAAAACATAGTAACAATTGGAGGTAGTAATAGTAAAAATTCTATCAATAGAACATTGGCTGAATATACTGGGAGTTTGTTAAATAATGTAGAATTAACTAAAATTGATTTAAACGATTTTGAATTCCCATTATTTTCTGTTGATGTTGAAAATGAGCAAGGTTTCAATAAAGATTTAAAAAAATTAAATGCAATTATTGATGAAGCTGATGGTTTTGTAATTTCATTGGCCGAACATAATGGAGCATATTCAACTGCATTTAAAAATGCATTTGATTGGTTATCTAGAATTGAAGGTAAAGTTTGGAGAGACAAACCAATGTTGTTATTGGCTTCTTCACCTGGAGCACGTGGAGGTGAAACTGTACTTAATATAGCTTTAGGTAGATTTCCTTATATGGGTGGAAATATTATTGGGAGTATGTCATTTCCTTCATTTTTTGATAATTTTAAAGAGCATGAGATTACAGATACGGAACTTAAAAAGCGACTTTTTGCACTTGTATCTAAATTTGAGAACGCTTTATAATTATGGGAGATATTGCGAAAGATATTAATTCAACATTTCCAAACGAAAAAGTAAAAGCCTTAATTAACATTAAGTATACTGCAAACTGGTTGGATACTATTGGAAACGAAATTTTAAAACCCTTTAAAATATCGGTTCAACAATACAATATTTTAAGAATTTTGCGTGGCGCTGAAAAGGCCATCACTGTGAGTACAATTAAGGAAAGAATGATTCAAAAGTCGCCAAATTCAACTCGATTGATGGATAAGTTGTGTGATAAAGGATTTATTGAAAGAACGCGTTGTGAAAATGATAGAAGAGTGGTGTATGTTAAAATTTCAGATAAAGGATTGAAATTGTTATCAAGAATTAATATTGAAGAATTTGACAGCCATATGAATTCTATAACTGAAGAAGAAGCTAAAATACTTAATAAAATCTTAGATAAAATTAGATAAAAATGAAAAAGAGAATACAAAGGGCTAATGAAAGAGGAACTGCAAATCATGGATGGTTAAAGGCTAACTTTTCGTTTAGTTTTGCAAATTACTACAACCCTGATAAAGTAAATTTTGGTGCATTACGCGTTTTAAATGATGACATTATTGAAGCAGGAATGGGTTTTGGAACACATCCACACAATAATATGGAAATTATTACTATTCCTCTAAAAGGAGCTTTAAAACATAAAGATTCTATGAGTAACAAATGGATACCTTTGCATACGGGTGAAGTACAAATAATGTCGGCAGGTACAGGTGTCCAACATGCTGAAATGAATAACTCAACAACTGAACATTTAAACTTGTTTCAAATATGGATACTCCCAAATAAAAGTGAAGTAACACCGCGTTACGATCAAAAGCAGTTTGATGCATCTGCTAGAAACAATATATTGCAAGTGTTAGTTTCATCAATTGATGATATTGAAAATAATGATAGCCTTAAAATACATCAAAATGCTCAAATATCAAGAATAGATTTAAGTGAAAATACGGAGTTCAACTATCAATTAAAATCTGAAAATCACGGAGTTTATATAATGGTTATTAGTGGTGAAATTAAAATAGAAAATGAAGTTTTAAGAAAACGTGATACTATTGAAATTTCACAAACGAACAGTATAAATAGTAAATCAGTTAAAAATTCAGAACTTCTTTTTATTGAAGTTCCTATGTTATTTTAATCTCTTTTATTTAATATTTTCATCATTTCTATGGCAGCTACTTCTCCTTTTTCTTTTACAAAATCTCGGGGTGTTTCATCGCCAACTTCATAGGTGATAGCAGTTGCATTAAAAGTTGATAAAAACCACCCTTTTGAAACGGGTTGTGTGCTATCTTCTCTAATTTCATTGGGAGAATAATTAGGAAAAGTAGCATCAATAGCCCCAAACCAATCATCGTAAAAATTTGGGATTGTTGTTCCTTCAATAGTACTACTTGTATAATATAAATCTTCTTGAGTAGAATGAAAATCGATTCCAATAACAACTTTCCCATCTGATTTTTTAGCAGTTTTTACAATTGCTTTTGTAACAGCTTTAACCTCTGGCTGTCTATAATAACCCCAATCTCTGTTTAAATCAACTCCATTTGCATTGTGTCTCCAGTGACCAAGATCAACACCATCTGGGTTTACAATTGGAAAAACTAAAATTCTATATTTAGAGAAAAATGATTTAGATGATTCAGAATCTGTTAAGATAGTTTCTAAAAAACTTTGAAAAGCCATAAAACCAGTAACTTCCGGCGGATGTTGTCGTGAAAGAAGCACAACAATATCTTTGTTTTTTGCATCTCTGGTATATAAATCAAGCATTGGTAAAGGTTTTCCTAAAACTGATTTTCCGATAGTTTTATAATGAACTAAGTTGGGATTTGAACTTATTATTTCAGAATACCATTTTTTTGTATCTGTAGAAGTAATAATTTCTTGAGCGGCAACGGTTAAAGGTTCTTTAGTTAACGCTAATTTAATTGTATATAATGAATCTATTAAAAATATATTTGCATTTGAAATAGGTGCCCAATCAGTTGCTTCGGTTTTTAATTTTGGAATATATCTATGCTCATAATCTTTTGGGTACTTAAATTGAACATACAAGTTTTTTGAGGTTTCAGACCAAATTTTAAAAGCATAATAAGCACTATTATTTATTGGAGCATTTTCAGGATAAATTGAAACAGCTATTAAAGTATCGTTTATTTTTTCAACATTATTTAATCGAGCACCATCAAAATCATTTGATATTTTAACATCCATTGTTTCCAGATTGTAAATTTTCTTAGGTTGAATAAATATCTTTTTATTATGTGTATCAAAAGGTTTTTCAGCAATTACAGGCTTAACAATAGTACAATTCGTGAATAAAAAGCTTAAAAACAAGAAAGAAATAAATTTTAAGGTTGATTTGGTGATGTTCATTTTAAAATAGCTATGTAGTTGATTTATATGCAATATTATTAAATTTAATTTTAAATGTTGTAATGATTTATATATTCTAAATTAAAAATTTGATTTAAAATTATCTTAATAAACCTGTTTTTGAGGTTTTAATTTTATATTTACGATATTTGCAATCAATTAATAAAATTGATAAAAATGAGTTTGATGAATAAAAATACAGTATTAGCTTGGGCAACGGCAATTATGATAATAGTTGGATTGGCATTGATTGCTCTTGGAGCATTTAGATATGATGATGTTGCTGGTTGGGGATTTGCATCTGTAGGAATTGGTTTTTTTGCTATTGCGTGGGTATTTAATGCTTTAAAAGGAAGAGTTTAAAATAATTAAAAATTGACAATTAATAATTAAAAATGCAAATTTTGTCAATTGTATTTAGGTGTAGACAAATTCAAAACTCAAAACTAACAACTCAAAACTATTATAATGGCTGACGATAAGAAAGTTATTTTTTCAATGTCTGGAGTAAATAAAACATACCAAGACGCAAACAAACAGGTTTTAAAAAATATTTATTTAAGCTTCTTTTATGGAGCTAAAATTGGAATTTTAGGTTTAAACGGTTCAGGTAAATCTACCTTACTTAAAATTATTGCAGGTCTAGAGAAAAATTATCAAGGTGATGTGGTTTTTGCACCAGGTTATTCTGTAGGTTTTTTATCGCAGGAACCTCATTTAGATGAAACTAAAACTGTTTTAGATATCGTAAAAGAAGGTGTTGCTGAAACAGTTGCAATTTTAGATGAATACAACAAAATTAATGAACTATTTGGCTTGGAAGAAGTATATTCTGATGCTGATAAGATGGATAAGTTAATGGCTCAACAAGCTGTGCTTCAAGATAAAATTGATGCGGCAAATGCTTGGGAATTAGATACCAAATTGGAGATTGCCATGGATGCATTAAGAACTCCTGAAGGTGATACACCAATTAAAAATCTTTCTGGTGGTGAACGTAGAAGAGTTGCATTATGCAGATTGTTATTACAAGAACCAGACGTATTATTGTTAGATGAGCCTACAAACCATTTAGACGCAGAATCTGTGCATTGGTTGGAACATCATTTAAAACAATATAGCGGAACTGTAATTGCAGTAACTCACGATAGATACTTTTTAGATAATGTTGCTGGTTGGATTTTAGAATTGGATAGAGGTGAAGGAATTCCTTGGAAAGGAAATTATTCATCTTGGTTAGATCAAAAATCTAAACGTTTAGCACAAGAATCTAAGACTGCTTCTAAACGTCAAAAAACGTTGGAACGAGAGTTGGAATGGGTGAGAATGGCACCAAAAGGTCGTCATGCGAAATCAAAAGCTCGTTTGGCTAATTATGATAAATTAATGAATCAGGATCAAAATAAGTTGGATGAAAAATTAGAAATTTACATTCCAAACGGTCCTCGTTTAGGAACCAATGTAATTGAAGCCATTGGAGTTTCAAAAGCTTATGGTGATAAGCTGTTATATGAAAATTTAAATTTTAATTTGCCACAAGCAGGAATTGTAGGTATTATTGGTCCAAACGGAGCAGGAAAGACCACTATTTTTAGAATGATAATGGGTGAAGAAACTCCAGATAAAGGAGAATTTAAGGTTGGGGATACGGCTAAAATAGCTTATGTAGATCAAAGTCATTCAAATATTGATGCAGAGAAAACTATTTGGCAAAATTTTGCGGATGAGCAAGAGTTGATTTTAATGGGGGGAAAACAAGTTAATTCTCGAGCTTATTTAAGTCGATTTAATTTCTCAGGAAGTGAACAGAATAAAAAGGTGAGTGCACTTTCAGGTGGTGAAAGAAATCGTTTGCATTTAGCAATGACATTGCGTGAAGAAGGAAACGTTTTGTTATTAGATGAGCCAACAAACGATTTGGATGTAAATACATTACGTGCATTGGAAGAAGGTTTGGAAAACTTTGCTGGTTGTGCAGTTGTAATTAGTCACGATAGATGGTTTTTGGATAGAGTTTGTACCCATATTTTAGCTTTTGAAGGAGATTCTCAAGTGTATTTCTTTGAAGGTTCATTCTCAGATTATGAAGAAAATAAAAAAGCCAGACTTGGTGGTGATTTAATGCCAAAACGTATTAAGTATAAAAAATTAATTAGATAAAAATAATTAAAATTAAAAAACTCTCAGTAAAAACTGGGAGTTTTTTATATCCATAAACAATCAACTGCATCAGTAATTATATGAAATAATAATCCAATAGCAATAATTCTTGTTTTGGGGAGAAACAGTAACCCAACATAGAGTATTATAGCATAATAGGAGTGAAGTGGATGAAAATTAATACTACAGCGTGTTGCATCAAAAATTGGAGTTGCAATTAAATGATCTAAATCAATTAGCATTGTTAAAATAAATAGAACCCATACTTTTTTCCAATTATCTTTAAAATATAAATAAGCGATAATTCCAGGAACTAAAAAGTGCATTCCATAATGCGTAATAAATCTTAAAACTTCCAAAATTATAAGTTAGGAGTTTGATTTTCCAAATAATTTAAAGCATTAGGGCCTTCCATAAACAGTAAGTCTAAAATACTTAAATTAGAAATAAAGCCATGATTAGAGTTAAATACTTGAAAATAGTGTTCTAAATTGAATATTTTTTCAGGTTTAGCAATTGCTAAACTACGGGCATCTATAAAATCGAATTCTTTATGATATTCTGCAGTTTTTGAAGTTGGAACTTCCAATTGTAAACAATCCATCACAAATTGATGGCACTTTAAATTTAAATCAAGCAAGAATGAATTTCTTTTTTTAAAAATTGGTTGTAAATCATGAATGTAAAATTCAAAAAAAGGTGATGAACTATAGGCTGTTTCTAATGTTTTTAATTGAATTTTATGCCAATCATCCTTATAATCAATTTTTATATCTTTAGTTTTTTGTTTGATGCCTTTACTATGTTGAATTGGAACAGTTAATGAATGTTTCCCATCAGCAGTGGATATATAACAGCGATTTCTATAGGTTTGTTTTTGAAAATTATCTTCAACTTCAAATACAATTTCTTTTGAATTTGCAATTGCAACATACTGAATTATAGGTGAAAAATATGTAGGTTGAAGTAAGGTCATTTCAAATTATAGTTAAAAATAACAGTCTATTTATTTTTAATTAACTGTCATACCTACAAATGCAGGAATCTATTTTAGTTAAGGATTTTGGTTTTTATCTTCGCTGAGGAATGATAAATATTATTCCTCATTTTTACGTTTTCTATAAGAGCTGTAACCAAACCATAGTATAAGAGCACCTATAAAATAGTACAAGTAGGATACTGGTTTTCCGCTTCCATGAACTGTTGTGAAAATACGTTCCCATCTAATTTTTTCAGCTAAACCTTTACCATTAGTATCCCAGCTAAACCAAATAAAGACGGGTTTTCCAACCACATGGTCAAAAGGTACATAACCCCAAAAACGTGCATCTTCAGAATTGTGTCTGTTATCACCCATCATCCAATAATAATTTTGTTTGAAGGTGTAAGTAGTTGCTAATTTCCCATTTATAAAAATTTCATCGCCATTAATGGTGATGTCATTATTTTCATAAACTTCAATAATTCTTTTATAAAATGGTAAAGATTTGGCGTTTAATTCAACAGTTTTTCCTTCTTCAGGAATATAAATTGGTCCATAATTATCTACTGACCAAGGATAGTTGGCATTGTGTGGGAATATGGTTTTATTATAACTTCCTTTTGCTGTAATGTTTTTTTCTACACTTATAACGTATGGGTTGTTTTTAAGTTTTAGCGCATTTTCATCAGTAAGATTTACTGTGAAAATCCCATTAGTACCACCACCTAATTCTGTAGATCCATATCTAGAGATTAAACTATTAGGATTAAACCCTTCCTTAACAGTTACAGTATTAAAATATTGTGGTTTTGCTCTATCTGGTAAAACAGTTTGTTTTCCATTAATAAAAATATAACCATCCTTAATTTCTAATGAATCACCTGGAATACCAACACAACGTTTCACGTAGTTTGACTTTTTATCAATTGGTTTATCTATATGAATATTAGAGTGATCTCTAAAAAAACGAACAGTATCTACTGGCCAGTTGAATACAACAATTTCATTTCTTTTAATATTCTGAAAACCTGGAATCCTAAAATATGGAAGTTGAGGGGTTTTTAAATAAGATTTGGCTTTTATTAATGGTAAAGAATCATGTACCATTGGTGCTGCAATAGTTGTCATAGGAACTCTTGCGCCATAATGAAACTTGCTTACAAACAGAAAATCACCCACTAATAAAGATTTTTCCAAAGAAGAAGTAGGAATTGTATAGGGTTGCATAATATAGGTATGAACCAATGTGGCGGCAACAACAGCAAAAACAATTGAGCTTACCCATTCACCTAATTCTGTTCTAGATTTTAAACTTCTATCATTAATATATTCAACATTTGTTAAGTAGTTAATATAGTAAGTATAAAAGCCTAAACTTAAAACCGCTAAAAATGAATCAATTGTAGAATTTTTACCAAAACTTCTAATAGTTTCAATCCAAATTACTGGAAACATTAATAAATTTATAATTGGGATAAATAATAAAATTACCCACCAAGCAGGTCGGTTTATTATTTTCATTAAAACAATTGCATTGTAAACAGGGATTATTGCTTCCCAAGATTTTCTACCTGCTTTTACATACAGTTTCCATGTTCCAAGAAAGTGAATTACCTGAATTATTAAGAAAAATATAAACCATTGAGTCATTGTCATAATTAGTAATTTTTAATATTATTTTAAACCTAAAACGTCCTTCATTGTATAAACACCGATCTTTCCAACTAGCCATTCTGCAGCAATTACAGCTCCTAAAGCAAAGCCATCTCTATTATGTGCTGTATGTTTAATCGCTATTGTATCTACACTAGATTTGTATTCAATAGAATGAGTTCCAGGAACATCAGGGATACGTTTTGCAACTATAGGTAATTCGTTTTCGTTATTTGTTACATTTAAAATCCAATTATTTTTGTTGGTATGCTTTATAATTCCTTCAGCCAACGTAATTGCAGTTCCACTTGGTTTATCTAATTTTTGAGTATGATGAATTTCTTCCATCGAAATTTGATACTGACTTAAATTACGCATCATTTTAGCTAACTGTTCATTTAATTCAAAAAAAATGTTTACACCTAAACTAAAATTCGAAGCGTAAATAAAACCGCTTTTTTTCTCAATGCAAAGTTTTGTAGCATCTTCAAATTTTTCTAGCCAACCAGTTGTTCCGCTAACTACGGGTACTTTGTTATTTAAACAGTTTGAAATATTTGTAAAAGCGACTGATGGAATGCTGAAATCAATGGCTATATCTGCTAAGGTAATATCGTAATTTTTTGTATTTTCATCAACTTTTAGTACAATTTCATGACCTTTTTGTAAAGCAATTCTCTCAATTGTTTTACCCATTTTTCCATAACCTAAAAGTGCTATTTTCATGTTTAAAATTTAAAATTAATTTGTGCCCCAACTATGGTTCTATTATTCATTGTGTTTTTAAATAATTTGGGGTTAATTGTTAAATTATTATCTACATTATGTTGTAACAGATGTGCATTAGTGCTCGCTTCAACTATTTGTAAAATATATAAACCAGCAGTAACTAATAGTGCTAGATCTTTATCTTTTTTATAGCCTTTTTGTGCTGTAATTAAGGCGTCTATTGATAAAAATGGTTTACCATTTAAACCATCAAATTCATCAGACTTTCCGTTTTTTCTTAATTTAAAAGCGGTTCTTGCTCTATTATAATTATTGTTATTTAATGTATAAATGTAAACACCTGAACCAAGAGCTACATAAACAAATGGAATTTTCCAATATTTTTTATTGTAGGCTTGTCCTAAACCAGGTAATACAGCTGAATAAAATGCTGCTTTTGAAGGTGAAAGCGGATCGTATTCGGGTGAATTTCCATATACAGTATCCTTAATTTTTAATATATTTTCTTGAGAAAAACCTTTAAAAATAGTGAAACTAACAACTAGAATAAATATGTATAACTGTTTGTTTATCACTATTCTAGTAATTTTTTTAGTCTGTTAAAATCTTCTTCTGAATGAAAAGGTATTATAATTTTACCTTTATCTTTTCCCGCTAATTTTATGTCAATTTTATGTCCAAAATATTCACTAAAAGTTTTTACTCCGTTTGAAATAAATTTAGGAGTCTCAATGGTTTCTGAAGATTTTTTAGTTACAATTGAAGGTCCTTCTTTTAAATTTTTAACTAATAATTCAGTTTCACGAACCGATAATTTTTGCTGAATAATTTTCTCGTAAATACCTAATTGTTCTTCAGTATTTTCAATATTTATTAATGCTCTACCATGTCCCATTGATAAAAATCCATCTCGCATTCCTGTTTGAATAATTGGATCTAATTTTAACAAACGTAGGTAATTACTAATTGTTGAGCGTTTTTTACCAACGCGTTGACTCATTTCTTCTTGTGTTAAATCAATTTCCTCAATTAACCGTTGATAACAAAGAGCAACTTCTATTGGGTCTAAATCTTTACGTTGTATATTTTCAACCAATGCCATTTCTAGCATTTCTTGGTCATTAGCAATTCTTATATACGCAGGAATTGTAGTGTTCCCAATTAATTTTGAAGCTCTAAATCTTCTTTCACCAGAAACTAGTTGAAATTTATTCCCTTCTAATTTTCGAATGGTAATTGGCTGTATAACACCTAATTCTTTTATAGAACTTGCTAATTCTTGTAATGCGTCTTCGTTGAAATAACTTCTTGGTTGAAAAGGGTTTACATCAATTAAGTCTAGCTCAATTTCAACAATGCTACCCACTATTTTAGCTGCATTTTTATCGTTTATACTATCTGGACTTGAATCATTTAATAAGGCAGATAATCCTCTTCCTAGCGCTTGTTTTTTAAATGCTTTAGCCATCCTTATTGTTTAGTTTTAAAATTTCATTAGCTAAGTTAATATAATTAACCGCACCTTTACTTGTTGCGTCATACGCTATAATGCTTTCACCAAAACTTGGAGCTTCACTTAGTCTAACATTTCGTTGGATAATGGTTTTAAAAACCATATTTTGAAAATGCTTTTTAACTTCTTCTACTACTTGGTTTGAAAGGCGTAGGCGAGAGTCGTACATAGTAAGTAATAAACCTTCAATATCTAAATTTGTATTGTGTATTTTCTGAACACTTTTAATGGTATTTAATAATTTTCCTAATCCTTCTAATGCAAAATATTCACATTGGATTGGGATGATAACAGAATCAGCTGCAACAAGTGCATTTAAGGTTATTAAACCAAGTGATGGAGCGCAATCAATTAAAATATAATCATATTCCTGTTTTACTTCTTCAAGTGCTTCTTTTAATTTATATTCTCGATTCTCTTTATCAACCAATTCAATTTCAATTGCAACTAAATCAATATGTGCGGGAATAATATCCACATTTGGTGAATTTGTAGGAACAATCGCTTCTTTTGCGGTAACGCTATGTTCTAATAATTGGTAACTTCCATTTACTACTTCTTCAACTATAATTCCAAGACCTGAGGAAGCATTTGCTTGGGGATCAGCATCTATCAACAATACTTTCTTTTCTAATACACCTAAAGCGGCGGCTAGATTAATAGTTGTTGTAGTTTTGCCTACACCACCTTTTTGATTTGCAATTGCAATAATTTTACCCATAAAAGAATATAGTGTTAAAATAAGTTGTAAAAATACAATTATTTATGGTTTTTAAAAGGGAATAATGTTAACAAAGAGATAAAAAATAAAAGAGGTTAAGAGAAGGGTTAACCTAGACTTGTTATATTGAGCGCAGTCTAAATGTTTAATAAATAAACAATGTGAATAAATAGACTGCGCTCGAAATAACAAATTGAAGCACTTTTACAAATGCTTTTTATTTGTTAATTTTTTGAAGGAATATTTTCTAAAATTGTCAATAAATATTTCCAAAATTTTTGAGCGGATTTAATATTAGCTTTTTCATCAGGTGAATGTGCCCCTTGTATTGTTGGACCAAATGAAATCATATCCATATCAGGATAATTTGTTCCTAGAATACCACATTCTAAACCAGCATGACAAGCTACAACGGCAGCTTTACTTCCAAATAATTTCTCATAAGTTTCAGTTAAAATATTTAATATTTGAGAGTTTACATTAGGTTTCCATCCAGGATATGAACCAGTAAGAGTTACTTGATAACCTGCTAATTCAAAAGCCGCTTTTAGTGTGTTTGCTAAATCTGATTTGGAAGTTTCTACTGATGATCTTGTTAAACACATAATTGTAATTACTTCATCTTTAACAATTACACGGGCTACATTATTTGAAGTTTCAACTAAATTCTCCATATCATTACTCATTCTATAAACACCATTATGAGTTGCGTAAATAGTATTTAGTAGTGTAATTTGGCTAATGGTAGTCATTACTTTTTTTGGTGCAGCTGTTTCAGTAATTGTAACATTAAAATTAGGGTCAACGGTTTTAATTTCTTTTTTAATTTGAGTTATAATTGTATTTATTTTCTTTAAAAAAGTATCTTTTTTAGCACTATAAACTGAAATTACAGCAAAGCTTTCTCTTGGAATCGCATTTCTTAAACTACCTCCATTTATTTCTGAAATTCTAAGATGTTCTTGACATGCATATAATAAACGATTCATTATTTTATTTGCATTTCCAAGCCCTTTATGAATATCCATACCTGAATGCCCACCATTTAAGCCTGTTACAGAAATTGAATAACCAATGCTACTTGAAGGTGTGTGAACTTCATGATACACATTTTTAGCAGTAATATCAATTCCTCCAGCGCAACCTATATCTATTTCATCGTCTTCTTCAGTATCTAAATTTAATAATATTTCTCCATTCAAATAACCAGCTTGTAAGCCCATTGCTCCAGTCATTCCAGTTTCTTCATCAATGGTGAATAAGGCTTCTACTGCAGGATGTTTTATATCTTTCGATGCTAAAACACTCATAATTGCAGCAACACCTAAACCATTATCAGCACCAAGAGTTGTACCTTCAGCTTTAACCCAACCATCTACAACTTTCATTTTTATACCTTCAGTATCAAAATCAAAATTTGTGTCTGAATTTTTTTGATGAACCATATCTAAATGACCTTGCATAACAATGGTTTTGAGATTTTCCATACCTTTTGAGGCTGGCTTTTTAATTATCACATTTCCAACAGGATCAACTATAGTTTCTAGGTTTAATTTTTTACCAAAATCAACCATAAATTTTATTACTTTTTCTTCTTTTTTTGAACCTCTTGGAACAGCATTTAAATCTGCAAAATTATTCCAAAGGGAAATTGGTTCTAATGCTCTAATATCTTTATTCATTTCTTAATTATTTATTATTATAAAATTTCTAAAACAGTTTCTTTAAGCGGTTTTCTAACTTTTTCCATCCCATTCATAACATCATCTTCTGCTCTAAAACCTACAGGAAGTAATAAAACAGATTTTAAATTTAGGGTTTTTAAATTTAACAATTCGTCAATTTTATTAGGTACAAATCCTTCTAATGGACAAGCATCAATTTTTTCTAATGCGCAAACAGTCATTAAATTCCCTAAAACAATATAGGTTTGATAAATTGCGGATTGCTGTTTTTCTTCTAAAGTTTTTGATTCATACATGCCAAGAAGTTGTTTTCTGAAGTCAGAAACAACTTCTTCATCAACATTTCGTGTCTTTTTTTCTAAATCAAAATAAGCATTTATATCTTCAGTTGTTGTATCATTCTCAATGCATAAAACCAATAAATGTGAAGCGTCAGCAACCTGACGTTGATAATAAGAATGTTCAATAAATTTTTCTTGAAGTTCTTTGTTAGAGATAACAATCATTTTTATAGGTTGTAATCCAAAAGATGTTGGTGTTAAATTGAATGCTTTTTTAAGCGTTTCAATTTGTTGATTTGAGAGTTTTTTAGAAGGATCAAATTTTTTAGTTGCATATCTCCATTCTAAACTATTAAGTATATTCATTTAAATAAATTTATGCTTACAAAAATAATTTAAAAATATCTAAAATGATATAAATTAAGGATTCAATTTTCATAACTTAAAGTTAATATTTACCTTTATGGAGATTAAAAATGCTATGAAAGAAAATTTGCTTCATTTTATATGGAAACTTAAACTGTTTTCATCTAAAAACTTACAAACAATTAACGGAGAAACTATTGAAATAATTTCAACAGGAATCGGAAATAATAATTCTGGACCCGATTTTTTAAATGCCAAAATTTCAATTAACAAGCAACTTTGGGCTGGTAATATTGAAATTCATATCAATTCATCTGATTGGTATGCTCATAATCATGAAGTTGATGAAAATTATGATGCTGTTATTTTACATGTAGTTTGGGAACATGATGTTGAAATTTTCAGAAATTCAAATCAACCTATTGCTACTTTAGAATTAAAAAATTATATATCGAAGGATTTATTAAATAAACACCAGCAACTTTTTAGCAACACCAAAAAATGGATTAATTGCGAGCAAGATATTAATACAATAAATCCATTTGTGCTTAAACATTGGCTTGAACGGCTTTACTTTGAACGGTTAGAACAAAAATCGATACAAATTGAGCAACTATTAACAAAAAATAATAATGATTGGGAAGCTACTTTGTTTGTGTTGTTAGCAAAGAATTTTGGATTAAAAATTAATGCAGATGCTTTTATTAATTTTGCAATTTCCTTTGATTTTTCAATTGTTAGAAAAATTTCATCAAAACCAGAACAAGTAGAGGGGTTGTTTTTTGGACAAGCAGGTTTATTATCGAATACATCTGAATCAGTATATTTTATAAAATTAAAAGCAGCATATGATTATTTAAAATTAAAATTTAAATTGATTCCAATTTCTGATAATCAAGTTCAATTTTTTAGATTGCGTCCAAATAATTTTCCAACAATACGGTTGTCTCAATTAGCTTCATTGTATTATAATCATCAAAATTTATTTTCAAAAATTATGGAGATAAATACTATTCAGGGTTTTTATGATTTGCTAAATGTTTCAACTTCTAAATTTTGGGAAACACATTATACTTTTGAAAAAGAATCTAAACAAAGTTCAAAAAAACTAACAAAATCATTTGTTGATTTATTATTAATAAATACGATTATTCCGCTAAAATTCATGTATTTAAAAAGTTTGGGAAAAAGTGATTTTAGTGCTGTAATTTCAATTATTGAACAAATAAAACCTGAAAAAAATACCATAATTTCAAATTTTAATGACCTGAAAATTAAAAGCAATAATGCCTTTGAAACGCAGGCATTGCTCCAACTTAAAAACGAATATTGTAATAAACAATTATGTTTACAATGTTCAATAGGAAAAGAGTTGTTGAAAGTTTAATTCTCTGGATACCATTTTAGTAAGCGAACATCAATGGTCTTATTTTTGGAATTTACCATGTTTTTAAATTCTTGTACATCACTAAATCCATCTTTTCCTCTGTAATGAAATGGATATACAATTTTGGGTTTAAATTCTAAAACGGCACTTGCAGCTTGATTTATATTCATTGTATAGGGTAAATTCATACAAATAAAAGCGATATCAATATTTTGAAGCATTCTCATTTCTGGAATATCTTCGGTATCTCCTGAAATGTAAATTCGTTTATTATCAATAGTTATAATGTAACCATTACCTCTACCTTTTGGATGTTTTGAGTTTGCTTCTTCAGGTAAATTATACATAGCAATGGCTTTTATAAAAAAGTCGAATCTGTGAATACCTTGTCCGTTAGTTAAAACTTCAGTTTTACCAAAATACTTACCATTCAATTGATCTTTCACTGCTTTAGGAACTATAAAAATAGCTTTTGATGTATCTATTGAATCTAATGTCTTAAAATCTAGATGATCTCCATGAATATCAGTTATAAGTATAATATCAGGCGATTTTAGACCAAGATAAAATTTTCCACCACCAGCTGGGTCTACATAAATAGTTTTATCATTGTAAGTTAATATAAAACTACTGTGTAAAATTGGTTGAATTTTAATTTCTCCGTTTTTAGTTTTATGAACCTCAATTGTTGATTTTTGACACCAACTAAAGCTAGAAATTAGTAATATTATAAATAGTGAAATTATTTTTAATTTCATAAAATAATGATTTTAAGTAGTTTAGCTAAAATTAATTTTGTTTAGATTTTTACTTCTTTATAAAAATCTTTTACCCAAGCAACCATTTGATTTTCGGTTAATAGTTTTGAATTAGAAACCCCAATTAATTTATTAGCAAGTTGCATATTGTTTTTAAGTTCTTTTTCAAAAATATTTTTCATTTTTGAAGGTCCAAATAAAACTATTGAATCACAATTTTGAACTTCTTTCAATAAATTTTTTATAAACTGATTAGTTTGTTCAATTTTACGATTTAATTTATTCTTTTCAAAGGTCATATATTGACCTCCAAATCTACCATATTTTTTTGATTCTCCTGGAGTACGTTCTCTTGTTTCAATATTTGATTCAATTGTTTTAACTGAATGATTATCATTTGAAAGCTTAATAATTACAGCTTGTTTTGTGTCAATCCAAATTCCAATGTTTTTTTTCATAATTGTTAATTTTAAGTTTTAAACAATCAAGGTAGAGGGTGAGTACTTATTATCTATTATAAAATTACAAAAAAAATTATCAAATTTTTAGTGATTAATAAAAAAAACTGTAACAATATTGTTACAGTTTTTAATGTTTCTTTTAATAAATTGAAATCTAATCTAGAAACAATACTTGTTTTCAGCAATAACTTTAGCAGCAATCTCTTTACGTAAAGCTATTGGATTAGGGGTATTTACGTATTTGGTAAATCGTTTTAAACCCATAAGCATCATTCTTTGCTCGTCACCTTCTGAAAAGTAAAGAATAGCTTCTTTACCAAAACTAGTTGTTTTTTCTACAGCATTGTATAAATTTAATTTAGCCATTGCTACTTGAATTTCACCTTCTTTTGCTGAGGTTAATTTTACAATTTTTTCAGCTTTTAATAAAGCAGATTCAGCCATATAAACTTCAATCATAATTTCGGCAGCAGCTAAAATTAATTGTTGATGATTTTCTAAATCCATTCCATAAGTTTGAACGGCTTTACCAGCAATCATTAAAAAAGCATTTTTTAATTTTGTAATCATTGCTTTTTCTTCTGATAATAATTCAGAAAAATCTGGTGTGTCAAAAGAAGGAATTCCCATTAAACTATTTCCAACTTCCGTAGCTGGAGTTATTATGTCAATTTCACCTTTCATTGCTTTTTTAAGCAACATTCCAACAGTTAAAAGCCTATTAATTTCATTGGTTCCTTCATAAATTCTAGTAATACGAGCATCTCTCCATGCGCTTTCCATTGGAGTATCTTTAGAGAATCCCATTCCTCCAAATATTTGAATACCTTCATCAGATACAAATTGTGAAACTTCGGAACCATATACTTTAATAATTGCACATTCAATAGCATATTCACTAAAAGCTGTTAATTCAGCTTCTTGATGCGATTTTCCATCTGCTAATAATGAATCAATCATATTTTGTATGTCTTTAGCTGATCTGTAACAACCAGCATCAAGAGCAAAAGTTTTAGCACTCATTTCAGCATATTTTTTCTGAATAGCACCAAAATTAGAAATTGCTGTTTTAAATTGGATACGTTCATTTCCATAATTAACAGACTCAGTAATAATTCTTCTGCTAGCATCTAAACAAGCTGCACCTAATTTAATACGACCAACATTTAAAGAGTTTAAAGCAATTTTAAAACCAGCACCTCTTTCAGATAACATATTTTCAACAGGCACTAAGGTATCATTAAAAAATACTTGTCGTGTTGAAGAGGAAGTAATTCCAAGTTTGTTTTCTTCTTCTCCTAATGTAACACCATTTGGATTGTTTTTATCAAAATCTAAAATAAAAGCTGTGATGTTTTTATCTTTTTCAATACGTCCAAAAACAATGAAAATTTCTGCAAAACCTGCATTTGAAATCCACATTTTTTGTCCATTAATTTTATAGTGCTTTCCATCTGCAGTTAATTCGGCAGTTGTTTTTCCAGAATTGGCATCGCTACCTGCTCCTGGTTCAGTTAAACAGTATGCGCCAAATTTTTCACCAGATGTTAATAATGGTAAATATTTTTGTTTTTGTTCTTCAGTACCATACAGAAAAATTGGCATAGTTCCAATTCCAGTGTGCGCACCAAAAGCTGTTCCTACTGAGCCTGTAGCAGATGAAATATAATCAGTTACTAACATTGTTGATACAAATCCCATTCCAATACCTCCATAAACTTCAGGAATTGAAACACCTAAAAAGCCCATTTCTCCAGCTTTACGCATCACTTCTTCTGTTAAAGCGTAATCTTTATTTTCAAAACGTTCTTTGTGTGGCCAAACTTCACGGTCTATAAACTCTATAACCGCATCTTTCATCATTTTTTGTTCTTCACTAAACTCTTCTGAAATAAAAATATCTTCAGATTTAATTTCTTTAATTAGGAATTCTCCTCCTTTTATTGTTGCCATTTTAAGTTATTGTTAAGATTTTAGATGTTTTATTTTAATAATTCGTAAACTCCTGCGGCGCCCTGCCCAGTTCCAACACACATGGTTACAATACCATATTTATTTTTACGTCTTCGCATTTCGTTAAATAATTGTACTGAGAGTTTTGCTCCAGTACAACCTAATGGATGTCCCATTGCAATTGCACCACCATTTACATTTACAATAGCTTGATTGATATCCAATTCTCTCATAACAGCTAAAGATTGAGATGCGAATGCTTCATTTAACTCAATTAAATCGATATCGTTTAATGTTAAGTTAGCTTGTTTTAAAGCCTTTGGAATTGCTTTTACAGGACCAATCCCCATAATTCTGGGTTCAACACCAACAGCTGCAAATGAAACCATACGAGCAATAGGTTCAATGTTTAATTCTTTTACCATTTCTTCACTCATTACTAATAAAAATGCTGCTCCATCACTCATTTGAGATGAATTACCAGCAGTAACACTTCCTCCATTTGCAAAGACAGGACGTAATTTAGCTAATGCTTCTACTGAAGTTCCTTTTCTTGGACCTTCATCAGATGTGACTGTATAATTTTTTGTTTGCTTTTTCCCATTATCATCTAAAAATATATTCTCAACTGTAATAGGAACAATATCATCATTGAATTTACCTTGGGCTTGAGCTTCAAGTGCTTTCATATGAGATTTAAAAGAAAACTCATCTTGATCTTCACGAGAAACTTTAAATTGTTTTGCTACTGCTTCAGCAGTTAATCCCATTCCCCAATAATAATCTTCGTGTCCTTCTTTAGCCGATTTGTAATTTGGCACAGGGCGATAACCACCCATTGGAATATAACTCATACTTTCTACACCACCTGCAATTATACAATCTGCCATTCCAGATTGAATTTTAGCAACTGCAATACTCACAGTCTCTAATCCTGATGCACAATATCTATTCACAGTCATTCCTGGAACATCATCAATTTTTAATCCCATTAATGAAATTAACCGACCCATATTTAAACCTTGTTCGGCTTCAGGCATGGCATTTCCAACCATTACATCATCAATTCTTTTTTTGTCTAATTGTGGAAAATCTTTTAGTAGATGCTCTATTGTTTCGGCAGCCAGTTCATCAGGTCTTTTAAACCTAAAAACTCCTTTTGGTGCTTTTCCAACTGCTGTTCTATATCCTTGTACTATATATGCTGTTTTCATGTTTTTAGTTTCTTAAAGGTTTACCAGTTTTTAACATATGCTCAATTCGCTCTAATGTTTTACGTTCAGTCATTAAACTCATAAAAGCTTCACGTTCCAAGTCTAATAGATATTGTTCTGAAACCAAAGTAGGTTCAGATAAATCTCCACCAGCCATTACATAACCCAATTTATTTGCTATTTTTTTATCGTGCTCAGATGCATAATGTCCTTTTTCTAAACTGTCAGTTCCTACTAAAAACATACCTAAAGCTTGTTGTCCATATACTAATACTTTTTCAGGAGCTGGTTTGGTATAACCATCTTCAAGCATCAAAATTGCGTGACGTTTTGCAGTTGCAATTTGACGGTCTTTATTAACAACAACAATGTCTTTATATTTTTTAAAGAAACCTAAATCGAATGCTTCGTGTGCAGATGTTGCAATATTAGCCATAGCTACATTTATAAAATAATCACGTAGTTTATTAAGTTTAACATCATCTTTCAACAAACCATCAGAAGCTCTTTTTGCCATTTCTTTTGATCCAGCTCCACCAGGAATAATTCCAACGCCAAATTCAACTAAACCAATATAAGTTTCAGCCGCAGCAACTACTTTATCTGCATGCATACTCATTTCACAAGCTCCTCCAAATGTATAACCGTGTGGAGCAATAATGGTTGGGCAAGATGAATAACGTAATCGCATCACCGTGTCTTGAAAATATTTTACAGACATATTAAGTTCATCGTATTCCTGTTCAATAGCCATCATAAATGCCATTGCTAAATTTGCACCAACTGAAAAGTTAGGAGCTTGATTTCCTAAAATTACTGCATCGTATTCAGTTTCAGCTAAATCGATTCCTTTATTTATGGCTTGTAAAACTTCGCCACCTAATGTGTTCATTTTAGATTGAAATTCTACGTTTAAAACTCCATCTCCTAAGTGTTGAATAGATGCACCTGCATTAGACCAAATTGTTTTTGCTCCTCTAACATTATTTAGAATGATAAAACTGTCTTGTCCAGGAATTTTTTCTTGTTTTTTTGAAGGAATTGAATAGTAATATTTTGCTCCTTCTTTTATAGTGTAGAAAGTCTTATTTCCGCTTTTAAGCATTTCAGTTACCCAATTAGCAATAGGAATATTTTCGGCTTGCATTAGCTCAATTCCTTTTTCAATACCAATTGAATCCCAAATTTCGAATGGACCGTGTTCCCAACCAAAACCAGCTTTCATAGCATCATCTAAACGATACAACTCATCTGAAATTTCAGGAATTCTGTTTTGAACATAGCCAAACATGGCTGCAAAGTTCTTTCTGTAAAATTCACCTGCTTTGTCTTTTCCTTTTATAAGCACTCTAAATCTATCAATAACATTATCAATAGTTTTAGTCATTTCAAGTGTTGCAAATTTTGCTTTTTTATTTGGACGGTATTCAAGTGTGTCTAAATCTAACGATAAAATATTTTTTTGACCATTTTCAACAACCTTCTTATAAAAACCTTGCCCTGTTTTACTTCCCAACCATTTATTTTCCATCATAGTATTGATGAACGTTGGTAGTTTAAAAAGTTCGTGAGCTTCGTCATCAGGACAGTTTTCGTATATTCCGTTAGAAACATGAACTAAAGTATCTAAACCAACAACATCAACAGTTCTAAAAGTAGCAGATTTAGGTCTGCCAATCACGGGTCCTGTTAATTTATCAACTTCTTCAACCGTTAATCCTAATTCTTTAACCTGATGGAATAAACTCATAATTCCAAAAATACCAACTCTATTTCCAATAAATGCTGGTGTGTCTTTTGCCAAAACAGATGTTTTTCCTAAGAATTTTTCACCATACATCATTAAGAAATCTGTGACTTCTTGTTTACAGTCTGGCCCAGGAACTACTTCAAATAATTTTAAATAACGAACCGGGTTAAAAAAGTGTGTTACGGCAAAATGTTGCTTAAAATCATCACTTCTGCCTTCACTCATAAATTTGATAGGAATACCAGAAGTGTTTGAAGAAACTAAAGTACCAGGAGCACGATGCTTTTCAATTTTTTCAAATACTGATTTTTTAATATCAAGACGCTCAACAACAACTTCAATTACCCAATCAACATCTTTAATTTTAGAAATATCATCATCTAAGTTCCCAGTGGAAATTCTACTGGCAAATTTTTTATTGTAAATAGGTGACGGTTTAGATTTTAATGAAGCCATTAAACTATCATTAACTATTCTGTTTCGTACCACTTTACTTTCTAGTGTTAGTCCTTTTGCTTTTTCTACTGCGTTTAATTCACGAGGAACTATATCCAGTAACAAAACTTCTACACCAATGTTTGCAAAATGACAGGCGATACCTGATCCCATAATACCGGAACCAATTACAGCTACTTTTTTTATTGGTCTTTTCATTGTTTTGAGTTTATATTTTTATTTAGTCGAATTAATTCCAAAAACCATTTTGTTACTTATCAAATTATTAATTGTTTCAGTTACTTCAAAAAAGTTTTTTATTTTTTCAGCAGAAATATGTTCATTAACAGTTTGGTTAAATTTAATAACATGTTGTTTTGAGATATTTCTTTTTTCAATACCAAAATCAGTAAGTTTTATAAGGACTCCACGCCCATCTTCAGGGTTTTTCTCTCTGTATATTGCACCTTTATCTTCCATGCTTTTTAAAATACGGGAAAGACTTGTAGGCTCCATCCCCATTAATGGTCCTAATGAAGTAGATGGCGTACCTTTTTCTTTGTCAATATTTAACAGCACAAAAGCCATTGCCATGGTACTCTCATGTTTTGTGGCTTGTTCATTATACATTTTTGCTACCATTTGCCAGGTAGCTCTTAATGTATGATCGATAGTTTTTTCCTTTTGCATTTTCAAATATATATAAAAATACTATGCACGCATAATAAATTTTAAAAAAATATGCTGTTGTGTAACTTTTGTTTGTTTATTATCAAAAAAAAGAATAAGTTTAAAACATCAAATAAAATGTAAATATTATGGGAACCAGAGAGCTTATTGGAAAAATTATTATACAAGAAAATATTGATACAGTTGATGAAAATAAAATGCTTAAAACATTTGTAATAAATGTTCCTGACCCATATAAAAATTATTATGGAAGATTTACAGATATAGAAAAACCAAACTCCATAATTTTTGTTACTAAAACACCTAATTCATTTGAAAAAATATTACGTGTAACTCGTAAAATTAATAAAAAATATAATTTACAGCTTCATGGTGCTAAATGTGAGATTACTATTAATGGGCGTAAATTAAATGGCGTAAGAGTAAAAGGAATTATTAGATATCCTGAAATTGCTCAAATTCAGCAGTATTATTTTGATGAAGGTTATGATTTTGCCAAAAGCGAAAAATTTCATAATGTTGATGCTTTAATTAGAATTAATAGATTTTTTAATATTGAAGAGCTAGAAAAAGGTATCTATCATTCTAAAGATGAGGATAATACCTATTATGTTGAAATTCCAAAATATATGACTTGGGAAAATTTTAGAAAAATCACATTTGAAGTTAAAAACAATATTGCAGATAGAAACTATGATATAGCGAAAGGGATTTTATATGAAAATGATGGCATTACGGAAATATTACGTATTGTAAAGCCAAAGGCTACACTTGAAATGTTAAAAACAATTCAGCAAAAATATATTGATAAACTTTAGTAATTTTAGTAAAAGTTTAACCCATTTCTAAAAAAATAAAATTATTTTCGTTCACTGAATCAAAAGCTAAAGAATGAAAAATATTTTAACCGTTGAAAATGTATGTAAAAAATATGGAAGTTTTACAGCATTAAACAACGTTTCAATTGAAGTGCCTGAAGGAAGTGTGTTTGGATTATTAGGCCCAAACGGTGCTGGAAAAACTTCTTTAATTAGAATTATAAATCAAATCACATTACCAGATACTGGAACCATTTATTTAGATGGTGAAAAACTGCAACCCCATCATATTCAAAACATTGGGTATTTACCTGAAGAGCGCGGTTTGTATAAAAGCATGAAAGTAGGTGAGCAGGCTTTATATCTAGCTCAACTTAAAGGAATGTCAAAAGCTGAGGCAAAAAAGAAACTTTTATATTGGTTTGAAAAATTTGAAATAACAGATTGGTGGGGTAAAAAAATACAAGAACTTTCAAAAGGAATGGCACAAAAAGTACAATTTATTGTAACAGTGTTGCACGCACCTAAGTTGTTAATTTTTGATGAACCTTTTAGTGGATTTGATCCTATTAATGCAAATTTAATTAAAGATGAAATATTACAACTCAGAGATGAAGGTGCAAGTATTATTTTTTCAACACATAGAATGGAATCAGTTGAAGAGTTATGCGATAATATTGCATTAATAGACAAATCTAATAAAATATTGGACGGCAAATTAAATGATATAAGGCAACATTATAAAACCAACCAATATGAAGTTGGATTGTTATGCGCTGATAAAGAAGCGGTTTTTAATCAGATTAATTCTAAATTTATTGTTGAAAACTCAAAATCACCGTCGTTTAATAATGATTTAAGACTTTTAATAAGTTTACAAAAGGGTGAAACTTCTAGTGATATGATTCAATTTTTAAATAATAAAGCACAAATAACACATTTCACGGAAGTTATTCCAAGTGTAAATGATATATTTCTAAAAGCAGTTGCCAATAATGGATAAATTAAAATTAATTATAAAAAGAGAGTTTTTAGCAAAGGTTAAAAATAAATCGTTTATTATTTTAACAATTTTGAGTCCGCTCCTAATGGTAGGATTATTTTCATTAATTATTTTTTTGAATGAGAAAAATAGTGAAGAAATACGTACTGTTGCTTTTGTAGATGAATCACATGAATTAGCTTCAATTTTTGAGGATTCAAAATCTACAAAATATATAGATTTAACAGCCTTAGGATTGGAAGAAGCTAGAGCAAAAACAAAAGAATTTTACTACGGATTATTATATATTCCAAAAAATGATAGTTTAGTAAATCTCTCAAAAGGAATTTCTTTTTTTTCTGAAGATACACCAAGTTTAAATTTATTAAGTGAAATAGAAAATAAGCTTGAGAAAAAAATTAGAGATTTAAAGATTGAACAACTTCATTTTGATATTGATAAAATAAAAGCAACAGAAACTAATGTTGATATTGCAACTGAAAATTTTTCAGGAGAAAAATCATCAAAAATTGGTAGCCTATTAAGAATGGCAGCTGGAGGAGGTTTTGGTTACTTAATTTTTATGTTTATTATTATTTATGGCACATCAGTAATGCGGAGCGTTATTGAAGAAAAAACAAGTAGAATTATTGAAGTTATTATTTCATCAGTAAAGCCTTTTCAACTAATGTTAGGGAAAATATTGGGAAATGCCTTAGCAGGCGTTTTACAATTTATTATTTGGGCAATTTCAGCAGGTTTAATATTAACTGCAATAACCTACATTTTTGGTGTTGAAGCAGCAAGTTCGGGTTCTGCAATGTCCAAAATGAATCCAGAAATGTTACAACAAGTACAAGAAACTTCAGCCAATGATTTGCAATTAGTACTTCAAGAAATAAAGAATTTACCAATTCTTATAATGTTTTTCTCGTTTATTATTTACTTTTTAGGTGGTTATTTAATCTATAGTTCAATTTATGCAGCAATTGGCGCAGCTGTTGATAGCGAAACAGATACACAACAATTTATGATGCCAGTTTTAATGCCATTAATTATTGCTATTTATGTTGGTTTTTCAGTTATTGAAAACCCACATGGGTCAATTGCGTTAGGGTTTTCATTATTTCCATTAACTTCACCAATTGTAATGTTAATGCGTATTCCGTTTGGAGTTCCTTGGTGGCAAATAGTTTTATCTATGTTTTTGTTAATAATTACTTTTATTGCAATAGTTTGGTTTGCTGCAAAAATATACAGAGTAGGAATTTTAATGTATGGTAAAAAACCAAGTTATAAAGAGTTGTATAAGTGGTTAAAATATTAAGAAATGGAAAAATTCAGGGAAATACTAAATTATTCGTTTCGCTTTAGCGATGATATTAAAATTTCATTGAAAGTAATTCTAGTTTTAATTTTAGCAATTATTATTACTAATTTTTTAATTAAGTTAATAAGAAAAATTGTTAATAAGAGATTAGAAGAAGAAGATAAAGGAAAGTTTAAAGCTATTTTTACCTTTCTAAGATATTTATTATACGTTTTTGTAATTGTAATTGTATTTGAGTCTTCAGGTGTTAATTTAAGTGTATTTTTAGCGGGCTCTGCGGCTTTACTTGTTGGTATTGGTTTAGGACTTCAAACGTTATTTCAAGATATTTTATCAGGTATATTTATTTTATTAGATAAAACATTGCGATTAAATGATATTATTGAAATTGATGGCAAAATTGGAAAAGTTTTTGAAATTAATTTGAGAACAACTAGAGCTATTACCATTTATGAAAAAGTTTTAATTATACCTAATCATATTTTTTTAACCAATAGTTTATTTAATTGGACCCAAAATGGAAAGTTAACAGTTGAATCAGTTGATGTTGGAGTGGCTTATGGATCAGATGTTGAATTGGTAAAAAACACACTTCTTGAAATAGCCAAAACACATCCAAAAATTTTAAGTTCGAAAAGATTGGAAGTTTTATTTTTGGATTTTGGTGATAGTGCGCTGTTATTTAGGTTGTTATTTACAATTAATGATAGTTTTTCACACCCTAAAATTAAAAGTGATTTACGTTTTGAAATAGATAAAAAGTTTAGAGAACATCAAATTCAAATTCCATTTCCACAAAGAGATGTGCATTTATTTCAGCATAAATAATAAAAGATAATATGTCAAAAATATTAATAATAGAAGATGAAGCTGCAATTCGCAGAGTATTAAAAAAAATAATTTCTGAAGAAAATGATACCTATGAAGTTGAAGAAGCCGAAGATGGTTTGGTTGGAATTGAAATAATTTCAAAATCAGATTTTGATTTGGTATTATGTGATATAAAAATGCCGAAAATGGATGGTGTTGAAGTATTAGAAAAAATTAAAAAGCTAAAACCTGAAATTCCGGTTGTTATGATTTCAGGTCATGGAGATTTAGATACAGCTGTTAATACAATGCGATTAGGAGCTTTTGATTATATTTCTAAACCTCCAGATTTAAATCGCTTATTAAATACCGTTAGAAATGCGCTTGATAAAAAAGAGTTAGTTGTTGAAAACAAACTTTTGAAGAAAAAAGTAAGCAAAAAATATGAGATGATTGGAGAAAGTGAAGCCATTACTCTTATCAAAACAATGATTGAAAAAGTGGCTCCAACTGATGCTCGTGTATTTATTACAGGTCCTAATGGTACCGGAAAAGAATTAGTAGCACATTGGTTACACGAAAAAAGTGAAAGAACAAAAGGCCCTATGGTTGAAGTGAATTGTGCTGCAATTCCTTCTGAATTGATTGAAAGTGAGTTGTTTGGACACGTTAAAGGTTCATTTACAGGTGCTAATAAAGATAGAGCTGGTAAATTTGAAGCAGCAAATGGAGGAACTATTTTTTTAGATGAAATAGGAGATATGAGTCTTTCAGCACAAGCTAAAGTTTTAAGAGCTTTACAGGAAAATACTATATCACGTGTTGGTAGTGATAAAGATATAAAAGTGAATGTTAGAGTAATAGCAGCAACTAATAAAGATTTAAAGAAGGAAATTGAAGACGGAAATTTTAGAGAAGATTTGTATCATAGACTTGCTGTAATTTTGATAAACGTTCCTTCCTTAAATGAAAGAAGAGAAGATATTCCACTGTTAATTAAATTTTTCACAGAGCAAATTGCAAGTGAACATGGAACGGTTGTAAAATATTTTTCTTCACAAGCAATTAAATTATTACAAAACTATGATTGGACTGGAAATATACGAGAATTAAGAAATGTGGTTGAAAGACTCATCATTTTAGGTGAAAAAGAAGTATCAGAAAACGATGTGAAGCTTTTTGCAAGTAAATAATAAATAAAAATCCCGTAAAGACGGGGTTTTTTAATTCAATGATTTTGTAGTAGTTTTTTTAATACAATTTTTTGTATTTCACTGGATCTACTTCGTGCATAATAGCGTAAATACTTTCAAAAATATCTTCAGCATTTGGTTTTGAAAAATAATCACCATCAGTTCCATAAGCAGCTCTATGTTCTTTGGCTGTTAAAGTAACTGGTTTGCTATCTAAATAATCATACCCATTTTGCTTTTCTAATATTTCATTTAGCAAATATGCTGAAGCTCCTCCAGGAACATCTTCATCAATAATAATAAGCCTATTTGTTTTTTGTATACTTTTTAAAACATCATGATTAGTATCAAACGGAAGTAAACTTTGAGCATCAATAATTTCAATATCAATAGCTACTTGTGCTAAGTCATTTACTACATCTTGAACAATTTTTAATGTTGATCCATATGAAACAACGGTAATATCATTACCTTCTTTTATAGTTTCAACAACACCAATTGGGGTTTTAAATTCACCAAAATTATTAGGTAATTTTTCTTTTAATCGATAACCATTTAAATTTTCGACAATTAGTGCAGGTTCGTCACAATCTAACAATGTGTTGTAAAAACCGGCAGCTTTTGTCATATTTCTTGGTACTAAAATATTCATCCCTCTTAATAAATGCACAATTGCTCCCATTGGAGAACCAGAATGCCAGATTCCCTCTAATCTGTGACCGCGTGTTCTTACAATTAAGGGTGCTTTTTGTTTCCCTGCTGTTCTATAATGAAGTGTCGCTAAATCATCACTTAATATTTGTAAACCGTACAATAAATAATCTAAATATTGAATTTCAGCAATTGGACGTAAACCTCTTAATGCCATCCCAATACCTTGTCCAATTATGGTTGCTTCTCTAATTCCAGTATCCGTAATTCTAAGTTCTCCATATTTATCTTGAAGACCAACTAATCCTTGATTTACATCACCAATATTACCGGCATCTTCACCAAAAATAAATACATTGTTATATTTAGAAAATAGGGTATCAAAATTATCTTTTATAATAATTCTTGCATCAACCAATTCAGCATTTTCACTGTAGGTTGGAAGCACTTCTTTGGAAATACTTACTTTTTTATCAGTTTGACTATATAAATGAGAACTGAAACTAGGTTGATTTGTTTTTATATAATTAGTAATCCAATTTTGTAATTGAGTTTTTTCAATTAAATTTTCATCTCTTACATATACAATAACTTTTCTCGCTGTAGCTAAAATATCTTTTCTTGTAGGTTCAAGAATTGAAATTAAATCATTTTTAAGTTTTAAAATAAAAGCTTTGTTTTTACTTTTTTCTGAAAGGTTACTAAGAATATTGACTAATGCAGTTTTTTCTTCTTTTATTGGGTTTAAAAAAGCATTCCAGGCTTCTCTTCTTGCTTGGCTTACTTCTTTTTTTATATCTTTTTCAATTTTAATTAACTCTTCTTCAGAGTCTATAAACTTTAGTGTATTGTTATTTTCATCTTGTAAATTAAATTCAATAATCCAATCACGCATTTTAACAATACAATCGTTTTGTTTTTCCCAGATTAAACGTTCTTTACTTTTGTAGCGTTCGTGTGATCCTGAGGTAGAATGACCTTGAGGTTGTGTTAAATCTTTTACGTGAATTAATATGGGAACATGTTCTTCACGCGCTATTTTAGATGCTTTGCTATATATATCAATTAATTTAGGGTAATCCCAACCTTCAACTACAAATATTTCATAGCCATTTGCCTCATTATTTCTTTGAAATCCTTTTAAAATTTCAGAAATATTTTCTTTTGTGGTTTGATATTTTGCTGGCACAGAAATACCAAAAGCATCATCCCAAACGCTAATAACCATCGGAACTTGTAGTACACCTGCAGCGTTTATTGTCTCAAAAAATATACCTTCCGAAGTACTAGCATTTCCAATGGTTCCCCATGAAATTTCGTTTCCATTGTTAGAAAATTTACTATTTTTTATTTCTGAAAGATTTCTATAAAGTTTGGAAGCATATGCCAACCCTAACATGCGAGGCATTTGCCCTGCAGTGGGAGAAATATCACCACTTGAATTGTATTGTTCTGTTAAGTTTTTAAAATGTCCATTTTCATCTAAACTATGTGTAGCAAAATGTCCTCCCATCTGACGTCCGCCAGACATTGGATCTGCATTAATATCAGCGTGTGCATATAAACCTGCAAAAAATTGTTGAGGTGTAAGTTCTCCAATTGCCATCATAAAAGTTTGATCACGATAATACCCTGATCTAAAATCACCTTTTTTAAATGCCTTTGCCATTGCAAGCTGTGGCACTTCTTTTCCATCTCCAAAAATACCAAATTTTGCTTTTCCTGTTAAAACTTCTCTACGACCTATTATACTACATTCTCTGCTTAATATAGCAGTTTTGTAATCTTGTAGTACTTCTTTTTTAAATTGATTAAAAGAAAGGGGTTCTATGCTTGTAGATGAAGATTTCACACTCATATTTTTGTTTTTTTTAGTTTTGCAAACTTACAAATTTTATATGAAATTTAAAAATAACTCTTAGAAGTTGAATTTAATTCAATTTTTTATTTAAAAATATCAATAATTATATGAATTATTTAATTGTATTTTAAAAAATAGAATAAGAATTTCTAAATTAATAAAATCCTCTTTTCACAAAATTATAAATTCTTTTGGGATTTATAACCAATACAAACCTTATTTTAGAACTATAACTAGGTTGAGATATTTCCCAACCTAAATTAGAATGTATTGGGAAATAGACTTCTAAGATATCTTGTACAAAATTAAATCGTATACCATTTTCATGTGCAAAATAAACTTTTTGATTTCTGTTTTTCACAAAACCTATATCATTATAAACTTCAAGCCATCTCCATAATCCAATACTGGTGTTTATAGTGCTTAACCATTGATTTCCATAGGCAACAGGTAGTTTAGATTTAAAACCACCTTCATTAATAATAACTTGTTGGCTAAAAAAACCAGAAGTTTCTGATCTTCCTAAATAATCATATTGAAATAAATAATCACTCGGTCTATCAAGTGCAAAACTAAAAAAATCTGATTCCGTATTATTACTTAGAAATGCACCTGCAAAAATTCTAAAATCAAATTGCCTATTTGTATTGGTAAGTTTTCGGTAACGACCAGTTAATGAAATTTTACTAAATTTATCGGACACTTGAATTCCAGTTGAAAATCGAATATCTTGAATAATTTCTGGTTTTGAATAGCCATAACTTAAGTTAAATACATTGTATTTGTTTGATTCGTTATATCCTATTTGTGTTGGTGATTTATCACGATCTACAAATGTAAAAGATGCTAAAATAGCATTTCTACTTACATCTCTTAAACTTTTTCTTCTAAATTCAAGAAATGCAAAAGGATTAAAAGTAGTATAACTTAGATCCTGTGCATAATGGAAGCTATTACCGGAGATTCCAGCTATTAACTTGTTTACTTTTTTATTTTCTGGATGGTATTCATATTTTAAAGCAAAAGTTCCAGAAAGTGTTTTGCTAGTTGTTCCGTATGAGGGTGTTATTTTATAATTGAAGTTTTTATCTAATATTGTTTTATTTGATAGAGCCAAACCTAAAACGGCTCCATCATAATAATTATATCTAAACACAGGTGTGTAAAAAAATTGATTGTAATATGGGTTTTCAATATCTTTCATAAATTTTAGTTGAAAAGGTCTATTGAATAATTTTTTATCTACGTTTTTCCAATTATTTCTCAAATTAAACTCAGGTAAAAGCGACTCATAATTTAATGAAAGTTTATCAAATCCATCTTTAGGAATTGTAATTTTAGAAATTGAATCTATACCAGTGAGCCATTTTGTGAATTTAATTTCTTTATCTTTAATTCCGTAGAGCTGGATGGGAGTTGTAAAATTTCTTTTATTTACAATAGTAACCTCTAATGAATCCTTATTTTTTTTAATATTTTGAATTGTATAATCTACCTTTTTCTTAGTTTTTAAATAATCATTTTCAAACCAAGAAATATCCTTGTCTGTATTTAATTTTAGATATTCAATAAACGATTTACTCTGAACTTTATTTCCTGAATTTTTATTTGAAAACTTCCAAATAATGGAAGGCATAGAAATATCTTCTAAATAAGTTTCTAAATATTTAATACCTAAACCAGCCTTATATTTATTAACTATTTTTCTATTAAAATTAGAAAGAGAATCAGCTTGTGTAGTTAAACTTTGATCTATATTTTTTCGTGCAGCAAACTGATAAACAAAAGGATACTTTTCATTGAAATTAATTTTCGCTAAGTTAAAACCTTTAATACCCCATACTTGTGAAATATTTCCAATTGCTTTAATTTCAGGGTAAAATCTTTCAACATACTCTATCATTAAATAAGTTTGTAAACCATCTGCAAGCCAATAATCTTCTCTTTTGTTAAATAAAAAGAGTTCATCTATATATTTTTTTGAGAGCACTTTAAATAGTTGAATATCCCATTCAAAAGCATCACTATAAGCAGCTAAAAATGAAGGAAGTTGGTTAAATCCATACACTGGATTTTTATCATATTCAATTTTATTTATTAGTAATTTTTCATTTGGAAATCTTCCTAAAAAGGATTGAATAAAATAGAATTCTCTTTTTAATATACTATACTTAAGATTGTAATTTAGTTTTTCAGAATCTAAGTTGGTTAAGATAGCTATTTCTTTAAAATTATAATTTATAAAATCATTATTTTTCGTGATATTTAATTCAATATCTAATTTATTTTCACCCACTAAAGTGTAGTTGTTAAAATTTTCGTCAGTTTGAAATGAAGAAGTTAAATTACAATTAACAACATATTCTTTTGGTACTTTAAGATTGATGTGATAATTTGTGAAATCTATGTACAAATCATCCATATCTAAGTTGTTATAAGTTTGCCAAGTAGTACTGAAGTTAGCAGGAGCTAAGTACCAATACCTTAAATTATAACTAAAATAATTTGCACCATAATTAGTGAATTTATCATTCGGAATTTTAACAATATAAGTCGCTATTATTTTTACAGAATCATTAGGGTGTAAAGATTTATTTAAATTTACTTTTAAAATATCTGGATTTTCTTGGGTTGTTTCCCAAGTGGTACTATTATTATTAATTGAAATGCTATTTATAGTTGTATTTCCTCTATTTTTTTCATTCGTAAAATGAAATGTTTTTGAATAATTTTCAATAAATCGTTTTGCTAAAGGTGTCTTTTTGTCTTTATAAGCATTCGCCCAATTGTGAAAATAGACTACATTTAAAATACTATCCGATTTATTGTAAAAAGTGGTTTCTTGTTTAATTTGAAGTTCGTTTGTTTCAATATTTAATGTTGCAGAAATGTTAATATTGTTAGTTTGTGCAAACGTGTGCAAACTAATAAAATAAGTTAATAGAACTATAAATAATTTTTTTTTCAATCGAGTTATATTAAAAATTAGGGCTTAAATTGTATTTTTTATAGAAGGTGTCTACCACTTCTAAAACTTCATCTTCAGTATCAACAATAGAGATTAAATCTAAATCCTTAGAGCTAATAGTCCCTTCTTCTAGTAAGGTGTTTTTAATCCAATCTATGAGTCCAGACCAAAATTTTCTACCAACTAAAATAATAGGAAATTTCCCAATTTTGTTTGTTTGTATTAAGGTAATGGCTTCAAAAAGTTCGTCCATAGTTCCAAAACCACCAGGCATTACAATAAAACCTTGAGAATATTTTACAAACATTACTTTACGAACAAAAAAGTAATTAAAATCTAAATTTTTATCAGAATCAATATATGGATTGTCATGTTGTTCAAAAGGTAATTCAATATTTAAACCAACAGATATACCTTTTCCACGAGCAGCTCCTTTATTCCCAGCTTCCATAATGCCAGGGCCACCGCCAGTAGCAACTCCATAGCCGTGTTGGGTTAAATGATAAGCAATATTTTCTGCTAATATGTAATTTTTATGGTCAGGTTTTGTGCGTGCAGAACCAAAAATAGTTACGCAAGGCCCAATTTTTCCCAAACGTTCAAATCCATCAACAAATTCAGCCATTATTTTAAAAATAGCCCAGGAATCGTTGGTTTTAATTTCGTTCCAAGTTTTTTGTTTAAATTTTTCTCTTATTTTTCTATCTTCGTTGGGTGTCATATTATTTTGAATATCAATTTTGTTGCTAAATAACAGTTTTTTTTATAAGTTTTCTAATTTAATTCTTTTTTTAAGAATTGTGCAGTATAACTTTTTTTATGAGTACTAACTTCTTCGGGTGTTCCAAAACAAATTAATTGCCCACCATTTTTTCCGCCTTCCATACCAATATCAATAACGTGATCTGCTAGTTTAACCACATCTAAATTATGTTCTATAACGAGTATGGTATTACCTTTATTGGTTAATTTATTTAAAACTTCCATTAAAACGCGAATATCTTCAAAATGAAGACCTGTTGTTGGTTCATCTAAAATGTAAAATGTATTTCCAGTATCTCTTTTAGACAATTCTGAAGCTAATTTTATGCGTTGTGCTTCCCCACCCGACAGCGTAGTAGATTGCTGGCCAAGTGTAATATAACCTAAACCTACATCGTGAATGGTTTTAAGGCTTCTATATATTTTAGGAATGTTTTCAAAAAATTCAACAGCATCATCAATAGTCATATTTAAAACATCTGAAATTGATTTTCCTTTGTATCTAATTTCTAATGTTTCTCTATTAAAACGTTTACCTTGACACGTTTCACATTCTACATTAACATCGGGTAAAAAGTTCATTTCAATAACACGAACACCACCACCTTGGCACGTTTCACATCTTCCACCTTTTACGTTAAATGAAAATCTTCCAGGTTTGTATCCTCTAATTGATGCTTCACTTGTTTTTGCATATAAACTTCTAATTTCACTAAAAACACCAGTATAGGTTGCTGGGTTTGAGCGTGGCGTTCTTCCAATTGGTGATTGGTCAATGGCAATCACTTTATCTATGTGTTCTAATCCTTTAATAGATTTATAAGGCATTGGTTTTTTTACGCCTCTGTAAATATGTTTATTTAAAATGGGATAGAGCGTTTCATTAATTAAAGTAGATTTTCCACTGCCAGAAACACCCGTTACACAAATAAGTTTTCCTAGAGGAAAATTAACAGTCAAATTTTTTAAATTGTTTCCTGTTGCACCAGATAATGTAATGGTATGTCCATTTCCTTTTCTTCTTTTTTTAGGAACTTCAATTTTTTTAGTGCCATTTAAATAATCTGCTGTTAATGTGTTATGCTGTTTGAGTTCTTCAAAAGTGCCTTCACTCACAATTTCACCACCATGATGACCAGCTCCTGGACCAATATCTATTACATAATCAGCATGTTCAATCATATCTTTGTCGTGCTCAACAACAATAACAGAATTTCCAACATCTCGTAAAGCAATGAGTGAATTTATTAACTTTTTATTGTCGCGTTGATGTAAACCAATACTTGGTTCATCTAAAATATAAAGTACGCCTACCAACTGAGAGCCAATTTGTGTTGCCAATCTAATTCGTTGCGCTTCACCTCCAGATAAAGATTTTGAACTTCTGTCTAAGGTTAAATAATCCAATCCAACATTTAATAAAAACTGAATTCTGGTTCTAATTTCTTTTAATATTTCTGAAGCTATTTTTAGTTGCTTGCTATTTAATTTGTCTTCAATTGTAGCAAACCAATCTGCCAATTCTGAAATGTCTAATTGTGCTAATTCAGAAATATTTTTGTCATTTATTTTGAAATATAAAGCTTCTTTTTTAAGTCGTTTACCATCACACGTTTCACAATTTACTTCATCCATAAACTCTTTTGCCCAACGTTTTATAGAGGTGGATTCACTTAACTTGTATTGGCTTTCTATGAATTTTATAATTCCTTCAAAATCAATTTCATAGGTACGAGTTACACCCATTACTTTTGAATCTATTTTAAATTTTTCATTCCCTCCGTTTAAGATAATTTCTAAGGCTTCTTTTGGGATTTTTGAAATAGGATCGGTTAATTGAAATTTATAGCGATCAGCAATTAATTGAAGTTGTTTAAAAATCCAGCTGTTTTTTTGTTCGCCAAGTGGTACAATTCCACCACTTTTTATGGAAATAGCTTTATTAGGAATTATTTTTTGAAGATTAACTTTATTTATTTTTCCTAATCCGTTGCAGGTTTCACAGGCTCCTTTTGGAGAATTAAATGAAAAATTATTTGGTTCAGGATTTTGGTAAGAAATACCAGTTTCAGGACACATTAATTCGCGACTAAAATAGCGAGGAGTATTGGCTTCGTGTTCTAAAACCATTAAAATATTTTCGCCAGAATATAATGCCGTTTTTATGGTTTCTTCCAATCTTTTTTCAGAAGAACTATTTACTAATAACCGATCAATTACAATTTCAATATCATGCATTTTGTAACGATCTAAACGCATTCCTTTTTCAATATCTAAAATTTCACCATCTACGCGAACTTTAACAAAACCCTGTTTAGCAATTTGCTCAAAAAGCTCACGATAATGCCCTTTTCTCGATTTTATGATTGGGGCAAGTATTACAATTTTTTTTGCTTCAAAATCTTTTAAAATAAGTTCCTTTATTTGCTCATCACTATAACTTACCATTTTTTTATTGGTGTTGTAAGAGTATGCATCAGCAGCACGCGCATACAACAAACGTAAAAAATCGTAAATTTCGGTAATAGTTCCAACTGTAGAACGCGGACTTTTATTCGTAGTTTTTTGCTCAATAGAAATTACAGGCGAAAGTCCATCAATTTTATCAACATCAGGTCGTTCCAATCCTCCTAAAAACTGACGCGCATAGGCTGAAAAAGTTTCAATATATCTACGTTGACCTTCAGCATAAATGGTGTCAAAAGCTAATGATGATTTACCACTACCGCTTAAACCAGTTATAACAACTAGTTTCTCTCTTGGAATGCGAACATCAATATTTTTTAAATTATGAACGCGTGCTCCAAGAACTTCAATATATTCTTCGTGTTTTATCATTAGATTTTTGGAAAGTTGCAAAGTTAAAAAAATGTAACTACAATTTTGGTAAAGAGGTATATCTTATTTTGGAAATTAGTATATTGCGTTAAAATTATAGGCTTTTGAGGATGATTGATTCTTTACGACATTATTTTGAAAAACACGGGTTTGCAGTTTCATCAAGATTTGCAGATAGATTAGGTATGCGTGTGTCTAATGTGCGTTTGTTTTTTATTTATATTTCGTTTGTTACGTTTGGTTTTTCCTTCGGAATATATTTAACATTGGCTTTTTTGCTTCGATTGAAAGATATGATTTACACCAAAAGAAATTCAGTTTTTGATTTATAATTAATATAGTATGGTTGTAAAAGCAAAATTATATATTTCTTTAATTTTAGTAACTGTTGTTTTAACAATAGGGGTTATTGGGTTCTTAATTATTTCAAATGAAACATTTATTGATTCATTGTATATGACCGTAATTACCATGTCTACAGTTGGTTTTGGTACGCTTCATGAATTAAATCAAACTGAAAAACTATTCACCATTGTTTTAATAATTTTAAGTATTGGGGTTTATGGGTATTCAGTAACAGCTTTAACCGAGTATTTAGCAAATGATAATTTTTTTCAACTTCTAAAATATAAAAAGATGCAAAAAAAAGTTCAGAAACTTAAGAATCATACTGTTGTGTGTGGATATGGACGAAATGGTAGACAAGCAATTATTAAGCTTAATAAGTTTAATATGCCTTGTGTAGTTATTGAAAAAGATAAAGCAATTATAGAAGAATTAGATTTAAATAACATACTATATGTTGAAGGAGATGGAACAGATGATAAAACGCTGAATGAAGCCGGAATTATAAATGCAAAAAGCCTAATTACCGCTTTGCCTTCAGATGCTGATAATTTGTTTGTAGTACTATCAGCCAGACAAATAAATAAACATTTTACTATTATTAGTAGAGCATCAAGTGAATCTTCTTTTAAAAAACTTAAAATAGCAGGAGCTACAAATATTATAATGCCAGATAAAATTGGAGGAGAACATATGGCATCATTAGTTGTAACACCAGATTTGGTTGAATTTGTTGATAGATTAACTATATCAGGTGAATGTGAAACAAATTTAGAAGAAATAGCAATTAATGATTTGTCCTCTGAATTTTTAAATAAAACCATTTTAGATTTGGATTTACGTAAAAAAACAGGGTGTTTAATCATTGGTTTTAAAACAGCTAATCATAAATACATTATAAATCCAGAAGCAAGTACTATTTTAGAACCAAATTCAAATTTAATAGTACTAGGAAGACCAAATCAAATTGAAAAATTACACCAAATTTTATAAACTAAAATTCTTTTGTTTTAAAGAATAAAGCAAGTTTAAAGTTAAAAAGTTGTAGTAACCTCAATTTTTTGCCATATTGCAACTGTTTTAAAAAAAAACACTTAAAAATGATGAATAAAAAACTCCTAGCTATTATCTCATTTATAGCTCCAGTGCTAACTTTTGCACAAGAAAAAACTATTGATGAAAAGATAGAAGCAGGATTCAAACCTTTTGCAAATTGGGTAAGCGGTGTTGTTTTTTATCCAGTACCAATAGCAGGTATAGATGTTCCTATTGTGATTATTATTTTGTTATTAGGAGCGATGTTTTTTACGGTATATTTCAATTTTGCTAATATTAGATTGTTGGGAGTGGCTATAAGGGCTGCTAAAGGAAAGTATGACAAGGTAGATCATCATTCAGTTGAAATAGCAGCAGGAGATCCAACTCCAGGCGGAGATGTTTTTGAAAGTATTCAGTCAGAAGGGGTTGTAGGGGAAGTTACTCATTTTCAAGCTTTAACTGCAGCGTTATCAGCTACCGTAGGATTAGGGAATATAGCCGGAGTAGCTGTAGCTATTGCTATTGGAGGTCCGGGAGCGACTATTTGGATGATTTTAGCTGGATTTTTAGGAATGTCAACTAAATTAGTGGAAGCAACCTTAGGAGTTAAGTATAGAGAAGTTGGTGAAGATGGAAAAATATATGGAGGTCCAATGTATTACCTGAAAAAAGGATTAAAAGAAAAGAATTTGACTGGTTTGGGAAAGGTCCTAGCTTTTTCATATGCAATATTTGTTGTTGGAGGTTCTTTTGGTGGAGGAAATATGTTTCAATCTAATCAAGCGGCAGCACAATTTAAATTATTGTTTGGTTTAGATTCTGGATTTTTATTTGGATTGTTATTGGCTTTTTTAGTTGGAATAGTAATTATTGGGGGTATTAAAAGAATTGGTCGAGTTACTGAAAAAGTTGTTCCATTTATGGGAATTCTATTTGTTGGAGCTTCATTGGTTATTATTTTTATGAACATTTCCATAATTCCAGATGCATTAATTCAAATATGGGATGGAGCTTTTGGTAGTAATTCTATTATGGGTGGCGTAATTGGTGTTATGATAGTTGGTTTTCAAAGAGCCGCTTTTTCTAATGAGGCAGGAGTAGGGTCGGCGTCTATTGCTCATGCAGCAGTGAAAACAAAATTTCCGGCTAGTGAAGGGATTGTTGCTTCTATTGGTCCATTTGTAGATACAGTTGTTATTTGTACCATGACTGCTCTGGTAATAGTAGTTACCAATCTTAAAAGTAATTTATTTGAATATTCCAATTTAGATGCGAGTAATAATGTTATTATGAATGGAACTGGTGAGCATTTAGGTGGTGTAGATTTAACATCAATCGCCTTTGATTCAGCTATTCCTAATTTTTCTATATTACTAACAATTGCTGTTATTTTATTTGCTTTTTCCACCATGTTATCTTGGTCTTATTATGGTATTCAAGGTTGGAAATACTTATTTGGAAAAAGTAAATTAGTTGATATTTCTTACAAAGCATTATTTTTAATATTTGTTGTGATTGGAGCATCATCAAGTTTGGGGTCGGTTATTGAATTTTCAGATGCCATGATTTTTGCAATGGTATTTCCAAATATTATTGGTTTATTGTTGTTAGCTCCTAAGGTGAAAGAAGAATTAGCGAAATACTTAAAAGCGATTAAAACTTCTAAATTATAACATTAAAAATATTTTTTTAATTCTATTTCATGTTTAACAAACGCAACCGGAAAGGGTTTTGTATAACACAAATTCAACTATGTAACTTAAGTTACATAGTTGATTGTTAGTATTTTACGGTTATTTATTAGTTAAATAGAGCACTCGGTTAAATTTATTATTAAACTTCTTAGTAATCCTAAAAAGTTTAGTAACTTTAATATCAGAAATTATAAAGTATTCATTTATAATTTTAACTTTATGATATCTAAAGTTTAAAAACCTTATAAACCTCACAAATTTTTTCATCCCACGTAATTGATAATATAATTATATTGTAATTATAATACTTGTTTAGCAATTGTGTTAAATTTTGTTATAATTTCAAAATAAATGAAATAACCTTGTGCGTTAAATTATTTTTAAATTTTTAAATAATTAAAATTATTATGTATGAAAAATATGTTTATTTAAATTATTACTATCCCCAAAAATTGTAACCTCAATTTATCACTCCTTATTATAATGTTATAGAGCTTTATTGGACATTTATAATATATTTAATACAATTTAATTGGTTAAATGATTGTAGAGTCTCAGAATAGGTTCAGTAAGTTTATGCCTTTATAATAAGATTATATTAACTAATACTTAAAACTATTATTATGAAAAATTTACTTAAAATCCTTTTAGGATTATTTTTAATAAGTTTTGCTATATCTTGTAATAAAGATGATGTTACAGGAATTATACCAGCACAACAACTTCAAGATGTTGTATTTGATATAAATAATTTTATTCCACAAGATGCAGGTAAAAGTTTATTTGTTTCAAAAGAAAATGGAGATTCTCCAAATGATGAGTATGTACCAAACTGTTCAGATTTAAAACCTTCTTATGTTGAAATTAATATAAGTGGAACTGAATATACATTACAATTAGTAACTTTAAATGATAAAACAGAAACTGAAGTTGTAAAATTACCCGCAGGTGATTATGTTATAAATGAATTTATAGTATATGCTGTAGATGGTACTCCTATATGGGCATCACCTTTTATGGGTAGTTATTATCAAGTTTTATGGAGTTTAAGAGGTGTACATGATCTTCCTTTTAAAGTTCCTGAATTTGATAAGTTAAAAGTAGAATTAGATGTGCTTTGTTATAGGCCATTTGATTATGAAAAATTTGGATTTGTTTGGTTTGCATATGTTAAAACAGAAATTCACACTGTATGTTTCTTTGGAGACATTTGTACTAAATTTTATGATGAATGGCATGCAGATGATAAAGGAAATCCTTATTTTGAACAAGACTATAAAGGTTATGATTTTCCAGCTATTTTTTACATAAATGTTAAAAACGCTGCAGGAGAAGTTGTTAATGATAACAGAAAAATACAAGGAGCATATATGAATAGCAATTTAACTTGGCAAGGTGCAGGTGCACCATTATGTATAGAATACCCAGATTTAGTAGGTGTTGCTGAAACTTTTACTTTTGAAATTATGTTAGCAATGCCTGATGGAGCATGGAAATTAGTATATACAGGACAATTTGATGATACAGCAATGTCTGCTGTAGGTGATAAAGGTGGCTTTGGAGGAACAGATGGTGTATTTGATTTTGTTGTTGGTAACTGTTCTTACGATGGTAATGATGCTAATGTAGAATTACCAGCTTATTTACCAATTCCTATTAGTGCTGATATGACAACTTCATGGGGATCACAAGGATTTGATATATTTGAATTTTATATGACGTTTAGTAATTATAATCCAGGACCAATCCTTGGCTTATTTGATGAAACTACTTATAGAGCACTTTGTGGTGAAGAGGAAATAAATATTATTGTTCCGGGAAATTACGTAGCTTATTTTTATTCATCATTAGACTATTTAGAACCAACTTCTTTAATTCCAGCACCATATAATACGTATCCTTGGGGTTCAATGAACTACTTATCTAATAATTGTGGTATTGTTGATGGTATTCCTACAACGTATACATGGCAAGAGATACAAGAAGCAATTTGGTATATTATGAATCCAGGCGGAACTACGTTAGGTGTTAATAATCAATTGGCTCAAGACTCAATGGCTAACTCAGGTTTTGTACCTTCTGTAGGTGATTATGCTTGTGTATTAGTTGTTCCATATAAAATACTTAATGGTGAAGCACTATCTCATGCAGAGGCTTCTCAGTTATTATTAATGAGAATAGATCCTTGATAAAGTTTGTGTTGAAGATAATTATTAACTAAGTAAATATTTATTGAAATATATAAAAATCTAAGTTTAATAAAAGAATGAATATTTTTAACCCCCATTTTGGCTATCATAAGCGTTAACGAAATGGGGTTTTTTAAAATAACAACACTAACAATCAACTATGTAACTATAGTTACATAGTTGATTGTTAGATTTTTATAGTTGTTTGTTAATCGTATAAGGTATTACGTCAAAATTATGAATTAAACTTTAATTATTCCTAAAAAGATTAATATCTTCGTAATTGAAATTATAAAATACCTAATTTATAATTTTATGTTTATAACATATAAAAATTTATTTAAGCTTAATTTTATTATCATTTTAATATAAATGGATTACCTCATATACTATATTATATGTAAATAATTAAAATTATTAAGTATGAAAAAATTATTTATATAATTTGTCAAAAATTTTAATATCCCCACTAAAATTGCTATATCCTACAAATTTTAACATCATTTTTTAATACCCTTATTATAATTGTATAAAGCTTTATGAGCTGTATAGTATTTTTTTGCCTAATGGTTGAATAATAGCGTAGCTTCATAATAAGTTCAGTATATATATATGCCTTTATAATAAGATTTCATTAACAATTATTAACTAATTTAAACTATTTATTATGAAAAATTTATTTAAAATCCTTTTAGGATTATTTTTAGTTGTCTCTGCTATATCGTGTAGTAAAGATGATGGAACACCAGTAGTTGTTTCAGAAAATCAAGATGTAGTATTTGATATAACAAACTTTGTACCACAAGTAGCAGGTAAAAATGTATTTGTTACAGGAAAAGAGAATGACGAGGTACTTCCAGTACCAGTGTGTTCAGATGCAGAAGCTTCTTATGTTGAAATTTTGATAGGTGAAACTCCTTATACATTACAATTAGTAACTTTAAATGATAAAACAGAAACTGAAGTTCTAAAATTAGCACCAGGAGATTATGATTTAAAATCATTTATAGTATATGATGCTAATGGGAATCCTATTTGGGCATCACCTATGATGGGTAGTTATTATCAAAATTTATGGACATTAAAAGGTGTAAATGACCTTACTTTTACAGTTGATAAATTTGAAAAACGAAGAATACCGTTAGATGTTTTATGTTATAAACCTTTTCAATACGAAGAATTTGGTTTTGCTTGGTTTGCTTATGCTAAAATAGAAATTCATACAGTATGTTTCTTTGGAGATATTTGTACTAAATTTTATGAAGAATTTCACGCAGAAGGAAGTCCTTATTATGGACAAAAATATGATGGATATGATTTTCCTGCAATGTTTTCAATTGTTGTGAAAAATGGAGATAATGTTGTAAATGATCAAACAATTAATGGTAATGAATTATGGCAAGGTGTAGGAGCACCATTATGTATTGAGTATCCTGATCAAGTAGGTGTTGCTGAAACTTTTACATTTGATATTTGGTTAACAATGCCTGATGGTTCTGGTAAAGTTATTTACACAGGTACATTTGATGATACAGCAAATTCTGCAGCAGGAAATGCAGATGGTTTTGGTGGTTCCGATGGTATATTTGATTTTGTTGTTGGAAATTGTTCTTATGATGGAAATGATGCAAATATGGAATTACCAGCTTATATTCCACTTCCAAAATCAGCTGATATGCTAACATCTTGGGGTGCACAAGGATTTGATATCTATGAATTTTATATGACGTTTAGTAATTTTGATCCTGCTCCAGTACCTGGTGTTTTAGAAGAACAAACCTATAGAGCTTTATGTGGTGAAGAGGATGTTTCTATATATGTACCTGGACAATACAGAGTTGATTTCTATTCTTCATTAGAATTAGCAACAATTCCTTCTGAATATACAGCACTTCCTTGGGGATCATTAAATTATATTGCGAATAATTATGATGCTTATACAATGGTAGAAACACAACAGGCAATTTGGTATTTATTGAATCCAAGTGGTACAACATATGGTGTGAATAATCAATTAGCAATGGATGCAGCGGCCAATCCAAATTTTGTGCCTACTGTTGGTGATTTCGCTGTTGTATTAGTAGATCCATTTAGAGAAGTTGACGGACAAAGAATAAGCTACCAGTTACTTATAGTAAGAGTAGACCCTTAATTGTTTTTGAATATAGATTATGTAAAACCTAGATTTTTGTTATTAACAATGAAATAGGTATTTGTAAATCTTATAAATGATTTATTAAGAAGTAAAATATATTTAATAGATTTGTAATTGCAAAAAAATAACAATCTAAGTTTAACTATAAATATGAATTTTTTTAAATCCCATTTCGGCTATAATAAGCGTCAACGAAATGGGATTTTCTTTTTGTTACTAATAATAGTTTCCCTTCAATCAGTTTTCTTTTTTGTTGATTTTTCTTCAAAAGAAACTTTAAATTTTTCATCAGCAGAAATTGCTGCATTTCGAAGAGAAATGGATTCTTTACAAACTTTAGAATTAGAAAAAAGAAGGCCTAAAATTTATCCATTCAATCCAAATTTTATTACAGACTATAAAGGATATCAATTAGGAATGTCAATTGAAGAAATTGATAAATTGAATAGTTTCAGAGAAAAAGGAAGTTTTATTAATTCAGTAAAACAATTTCAAAAAGTTACCGGAATTAATGATTCTTTACTAAATGTAATAAGCCCATATTTTAAATTTCCAGCATGGGTAACTGCTAAAAATAAAAATACCAATTATAAAAAAGATTTTATAAAAACAGTTGATAAAATAATTGTAAAACATGATATAAATTTAGCTCAAGCTTCAGATTTACGAATTGTAAATGGTATTGGAGAAAAACTAGCCAATAGAATTATTGATTACAGAACTAAGTTACAGGGATTTTCTTTTAACAGTCAGGTATATGAAGTTTGGAATTTAGATAAAGAACTTGTTGATACAATTTTATTATATTTTGAAGTCATGGAAAGGCCAAAAATTCAAAAAATAAATATTAATGAAGCAAGTTTTAAAGAAGTTTTAGGTATTGTATATATTGATTATGAATTAACAAAGAAAATAGTAAATTATAGAGCTGAAGTTGCTGAAATTCAGGATATTGAAGAGTTAAAAAAAATTGAAGAATTTCCTATTGAAAAATTCGATAGAATAGCCTTATATTTGGTGGCTAAATAATTATAATAATTTTAAGCTACTTCCCATAATGAATAGTATGTATTTTACAGAAGAACATCACGCATTTAGACAAAGTTTTAGAGATTTTTTACAAAAGGAAGTGGTACCTCATATTGATAAATGGGAAAAAACAGGAACTATAGATCGTTTTATTTGGAAGAAATTTGGTGAAATGGGTTACTTTGGTTTAAATTCTTCAGAAGAATATGGAGGCTTAAATTTAGATATTTTTTATACGGTTATATTTTTAGAAGAACTACAAAAAGTAAATTCAGGAGGCTTTGCAGCAGCAATGTGGGCACATTCATACTTAGCAATGACACATGTTGAAAAAGAAGGTGATGATAGCATTAAAAAAGCATATTTAACTCCAAGTATTCATGGTGAAAAAATTGGTTGTTTATGTATTACAGAACCTTTTGGAGGTTCTGATGTAGCAGGAATGAGAACAACAGCTGTTAAAAAAGGAGATACCTATGTTATTAATGGATCAAAAACGTTTATTACCAATGGTGTTTATTCCGATTATTTAGTAGTGGCTGCTAAAACAGATTTAACTTCAAGAAATAAAGGAATGAGTATTTTTATTATTGATAGAGATACTGTAGGAGTTTCAGCAACGAAGTTAGATAAATTGGGTTGGAAAGCATCTGACACAGCAGAAATAGCTTTTGATAATGTAGTAATTCCAGCTGCGAATCTAATGGGAGAAGAAGGAAAGGGATTTTCTTATATAATGAGCCACTTTGCTTTAGAGCGTTTAGTAATGGGAATTAATGCACACGCAAGAGCAGAGTTTGCATTAAATTATGCAATACAATATATGTCTGAAAGACATGCTTTTGGAAAAACACTAAATAAATTTCAAGCTTTAAGGCATAAAGTTGTAGATATGGCAAGCGAAGTTGAAATGTGTAAAGAATTTAATTATGCTATTGCTAAAAGATTAAATGAAGGGGAATATATAGTGAAAGAAGCAAGCATGTCTAAATTGCTTTCAACAAAAATTGCAGATTCAGTAATAAATGATTGTTTGCAATTATTAGGAGGCTATGGTTATATGGAAGAATATCCTATGGCAAGGCTATTAAGAGATAGTAGAATAGGACAAATAGGAGGAGGAACTTCAGAGATATTAAGAGAAATTATTGCTAAAATAGTGATTGATAAAAAAGAGTATAAGCCAGGTGTTTAGCTTTAAAGTTATTTAAAATATAAGAAAATCGTTAAAAATTTATTTAACGATTTTTTTTATGTTTTTTAGTGAAGTTTTATTTAAAGTTTTTAACACTACAACGTTAATGTAAATTAGTTATAACCACTACAACGTTTGCGTAATAAATGAAATTTCAATTGTATTATAATAAATTTATAAATTTAAAAAACTTTAAATACTATAAATTATGAAACCCCTTAAATTTTATTTTCAATTATTATTATTATTAAGCTTCTTTTTTTTAGTTGCATGTTCAAAGGAGAACATAGAAGAATTACCGCAGTTAAAAGGTGATGTTAAATCAGTTACGTATCAAACTTCTGCTAGAACAGGTTTAAAACCTATTGGTTCTGGAGTAATGATGCAAGCTTTTTATTGGGATGTGCCATCTGGGGGAACTTGGTGGAATACAGTAAAAAGTAAAGTTCAAAGTTGGAGCGATTCAGGAATAGATGCAATATGGCTTCCGCCAGCATCAAAAGCTCAAAACGGACCATTTTCTATGGGGTATGACCCTTTTGATTATTTTGATTTTGGTCAATACAATCAGATGGGAAGCATTGAAACTCGTTTTGGCTCTTTAACAGAGCTTAAAGCTTTAATTAATACGGCTCATACAGCAAAGTTAAGTGTAATTGCAGATATTGTTATTAATCATAATAGTGGAGGTGCTAGTGAAGTAAATCCGATAACTGGCACGAGTACTTGGACAAATTTTATGCCGTTATCTGGAAAATTTAATAGAACATTCACTGATTTTCATCCGAATAGTATACATACTAATGATTCAGGTGCTTTTGCAGGCTTTCCTGATTTATGTCATGATCAAATTAACGTACAAAACTGGTTATGGAAAACGCCAGAATCTGTAGCTCAATACTATAAAAATGTTATTGGTTTTGACGGTTGGCGGTTTGATTATGTTAAAGGGTTTGCTCCTTGGGTTGTGAAAGATTGGGATACAGAAGTTGGAGGATTTTCAGTTGGTGAATATTGGGATTCAAATGTTAATACATTAGATTGGTGGACTACTCAATCGCAAGCAAGTGCTTTCGATTTTGCTTGTTACTATAAAATGAATGACGCATTTGATGGAAATAATTTAAATAAATTGAATGATGATATGTTATGGAAACGTAATGCAAGTAAAGCGGTAACCTTTGTAACAAATCATGATACCGATGAAATTTTTACAGGAAAAATGTTAGCATATGCTTATATTTTGACTCATGAGGGTTATCCTACTATTTTTTATAGAGATTATGAAGAATGGTTAAATAAAGAAAGATTAAATAATTTAATTTGGATTCATAATAATTTAGCAGGAGGAACAACAAATATTTTATATACTGATACAGATGAGTATATTGCAAAAAGAAATGGATACAATAATACGGGATTGATTGTTTATATTAATAATTCTAATTTATGGCAAGAAAGGTGGGTTGAAACCAACTGGTCTAATACAATAATAAAAGACTTTACAGGTTTCTCAAATTGGGAACCCGTTACTCAAGTAGGAAAGTGGGTAAAAATACAATCACCACCCAAAAGTTATTCTGTTTGGGCTCCAAAATAAAAAAAATAACTCTTTCGTAAGAAATATAATAATTAGTTATATATTTGCATTCTTAAAATTTAAAAGAGAACAACTTGAAAGGAGGTGCCAAAATATGTTAATTATACCAGTTAAAGACGGAGAGAATATAGATAGAGCGTTAAAACGTTACAAAAGAAAATTTGATCGTACAAAAACAATGAAGAATTTACGTAGTCGTAAGCAATTTGATAAACCTTCAGTTGTAAACCGTGCGCAAAATATAAAAGCTCAGTATGTTCAAAAATTAAGAACAGCAGAAGAGCAAGGTTAATTTTTAGCCAAAACAACTAAACCGTTAGTAATTACAAATAACAATTCGTAAATTTGTATACTAACGGTTTTTTTATGTCTATACATTCGTTTTTAAATTATTTAACGTTAGAAAAAAAATATTCTAACCACACTATAACAGCATATCTAAATGATTTAAATTCATTCCAACTATATTGTAATAAAGAATATAACAACCAAAGTATTGTTGAGGTTAATTATGCTCAAATACGAAATTGGATTGTTAGTTTAGTTGAAGCAAATATCTCTAACCGCTCAATTAACAGAAAAGTTTCTTCCTTAAAGTCTTTTTATAAATTTCTTCAAAAAACCAAAGAAATTGAAAATAACCCTTTAGTTAAACACAAAGCTTTAAAGGTTGCTAAACAAGTGCAATTGCCATTCTCTGAAAAAGAAATAATAAATGTACTTAAATTGTTAGATGAAGAAGGTGATTTTGATTCCCTTCGAAATAAATTAATAGTTGAATTATTTTATTCAACGGGTATTAGAAGAAGCGAATTAATCAACATAAAAATTAAAGATATAGACTTTTCAAATGAGACAGTTAAAGTATTAGGGAAAAGAAATAAAGAACGCTATATTCCGTTATTAAAATCAGTTCAAAAATCGTTGCTAAAATATATAGAAGAAAGAGAAGAAATTAATACAAATCAGTCTTATTTATTTCTCACAGAAAAAGGAAAAATAATGTACGATACGCTTGTGTATCGAGTAATTAATAATTATTTTAGTAGAGTGTCATCAAAAGTAAAGAAGAGTCCTCACATTATAAGACATTCTTTTGCTACACATTTATTAAACGAAGGTGCTGATTTAAACTCAGTTAAAGAATTGCTTGGGCATTCTAGTTTAGCATCAACACAAATATATACCCATAGTAGTTTGGGTAAATTAAAGGAAGTATATAACCAAGCTCACCCAAGGAGCCAAAAAAACTAATTTATTATGAAAGTAAATGTACAGTCTGTTAATTTCAATGCCGATGTTGAACTTATTAATTTTGTTGAAAAAAAATTAAATAGCTTAGAAAAATATTATGATAAAATAGTTGGTGCAGAAGTGTTTTTAAAAGTTCAACAAACAAGCGAAAAAGAAAATAAATTTATAGATATTAAATTGAATATACCTGGAAATGATTTAGTGATTAAAAAGCAGTGTAAAACCTTTGAAGAAGGTGTTATGCTAGCTGCTGATTCTTTAAAAAGACAGTTAGCGAAAAAGAAAGAAAAGGTAAGTGAAAAATAAATAAAAAAATAATTAGAAAAGTTTTGTTTAAAATTAAAACTTTAATACATTTGCAGTCCGTTAGAAATAGCGGACTTCTTTTATGGAGTAAAAAGCCGATGTAGCTCAGCTGGCTAGAGCAGCTGATTTGTAATCAGCAGGTCGTGGGTTCGAGTCCCTCTATCGGCTCATTGAAATAGAAAAGCGCAAAAGGATTAATATTTTGGTTTTAACTAAAATATTTATAAGAAAGGGATAAGAAGTTTTTCCTAAGCGTAGTCGAAGGGAGTTCCCCTCTATCGGCTTAGATCTTTGAAAAATGGTGAGATACTCAAGTGGCCAACGAGGGCAGACTGTAAATCTGCTGCGCAAGCTTCGAAGGTTCGAATCCTTCTCTCACCACAATTAATTTGTATTGTTACAAATTAATGAGGAAATGAAAAAATATTGCGAGAGTAGCTCAGTTGGTAGAGCTTCAGCCTTCCAAGCTGACTGTCGCCGGTTCGAGCCCGGTCTCTCGCTCTTTTTTTGGCCGGTGTAGCTCAGGGGTAGAGCGTTTCCTTGGTAAGGAAGAGGTCATGGGTTCAATTCCCATCATTGGCTCAAGTGAAAATAAAATAATTAGAATTGAATTTAACACTATATATATAACTAAGATTTAAAAATTAAATAATCATGGCAAAAGAACATTTTGATCGCTCCAAACCACATTTAAATATTGGTACTATTGGACACGTTGACCACGGTAAAACAACTTTAACAGCTGCAATTACTACGGTATTGCACGAAAAAGGATTTTGTGAAGTAAAAGGCTTTGATCAGATTGATAATGCTCCTGAAGAAAAAGAAAGAGGTATTACAATTAACACAGCGCACGTTGAATATGCAACTGCGAATCGTCATTACGCACACGTTGATTGTCCAGGTCACGCGGATTACGTAAAAAACATGGTAACAGGTGCTGCTCAAATGGATGGTGCAATTATCGTTGTTGCAGCTACAGATGGTCCAATGCCTCAAACTAGAGAGCATATCTTATTAGGTCGTCAAGTAGGTATTCCTAGATTAGTTGTATTCATGAATAAAGTGGATATGGTTGATGATGAAGAACTATTAGAATTAGTTGAAATGGAAATTAGAGATTTATTATCATTTTACGATTATGATGGTGATAATACTCCAGTTATTCAAGGTTCTGCTTTAGGAGGATTGAATATGGAACCTAAATGGGTGGAAAAAATCATGGAATTAATGGATGCTGTTGATTCTTGGATTGAGTTACCAAAGCGTGATGTTGATAAGGATTTCTTAATGCCAATTGAAGATGTATTCTCAATTACAGGTCGTGGAACTGTTGCAACGGGTCGTATTGAAACGGGTGTAGCTAACACAGGTGATGCTGTAGATATTATTGGTATGGGAGCTGAAAAATTAACTTCTGTAGTTACAGGTGTTGAAATGTTCCGTAAAATATTAGATAGAGGTGAAGCTGGAGATAATGTTGGTATTTTACTTAGAGGTATTGCAAAAGAAGATATTAGTAGAGGTATGGTAATTTGTAAGCCAAAATCAGTAACTCCACATGCTAAATTTAAAGCTGAGGTTTATATCCTTAAAAAAGAAGAAGGAGGTCGTCACACACCATTCCATAACAACTACCGTCCGCAATTTTATGTACGTACAACAGATGTAACAGGAACAATTATGTTACCTGAAGGAGTTGAAATGGTAATGCCAGGAGATAACTTAACAATACATGTTGAACTACACCAACCAATTGCATTAAATGTAGGTTTACGTTTTGCAATTCGTGAAGGAGGTAGAACAGTAGGTGCAGGTCAGGTAACAGAAATGTTAGACTAATTAATTACACCTTATAAAATAGTAATCAAAGGTGCTTCTATTTAGAGGAGCACCTTATGTTTACGGGTGTAGCTCAGTTGGTAGAGCACTGGTCTCCAAAACCAGGTGTCGGGAGTTCGAGTCTCTCCACCCGTGCAAAATAATATAAAGAAATGAATTTAGTTAATTATATAAAAGACTCATTTGAAGAGCTACGTAATAAAGTATCTTGGATCTCATGGGAAGAAGCTCAGAAATCAACTGTAGTTGTTGCTGTTTTTACAATATTATTTGCTTTGGCAGTATTTCTTGTAGATAAAGTTTTTCAAACAGGCTTAGGAGAATATTTTAAATTATTTTAATTAATTACTAAAATTTATTATGACTGATTCTGTAAAAAAATGGTATGTAGTTAGAGCTATAGGTGGGCAAGAAAATAAAGTGAAAACTTATATTGAAAATGAAATTGCTCGTTTAGGAATGACTGATTATGTAGATAGGGTATTAGTACCTACAGAAAAAGTTATTCAAATACGAAATGGAAAAAAAATTCATAAAGAACGTGTTTATTTTCCAGGGTATATAATGATTGAAGCTAACTTGAGTGGAGAATTACCACATGTTATTAAATCAATAACGGGCGTAATTGGTTTTTTAGGTGAAGTTAAAGGTGGGGATCCTATTCCTATGAGAAAATCTGAAATAAACCGTATGCTTGGTAAAGTTGATGAGTTATCTGTTCAAAATGATAATGTTGCTATACCTTATGTAATTGGGGAAACAGTAAAAGTAATTGATGGTCCATTTAATGGTTTTGATGGTACTATTGAAAAAATAAATGAAGAAAAGCGTAAACTTGAAGTTATGGTGAAAATTTTCGGAAGAAAAACACCGTTAGAATTAAGTTATATGCAAGTAGATAAAATTTCATAATTGTTACAGTAATTTATGATATTATACATTCGCTTCCAATGAATGTGTAATTTCTAATTTTAAGATTAAAAAATGGCAAAAGAAGTATTTAAGGTTGTAAAATTACAAGTAAAAGGAGGAGCGGCTAATCCGTCACCACCAGTTGGACCTGCTTTAGGAGCTGCCGGAGTAAATATAATGGAGTTTTGTAAGCAGTTTAATGCGAGAACTCAGGATAAACAAGGGAAAATTTTACCAGTAGCAATTACTGTGTATAAAGATAAATCTTTTGAATTTGTTATTAAAACTCCACCAGCAGCTGTGCAAATTTTAGAAGCAGCCAAAGTTAAAAAAGGTTCACCAGAACCTAACCGAAATAAGGTAGCTACAGTTACTTGGGATCAATTGAAAACGATTGCTCAAGATAAAATGGTAGATTTAAATGCATTTACTATAGAATCTGCTACTTTAATGATGGCAGGAACAGCACGTTCAATGGGTATTAAAGTAAGTGGAAAAGCTCCAATTAAACAATAAAACAGTTATTTAAAATGGCAAAATTAACAAAAAAGCAAAAAGATGCATATGCTAAGGTTGATAAAACTCAGGCTTATTCATTAAAAGATGCTTCTGCTTTAGTAAAAGAAATTACTTCTGTAAATTTTGATGCATCTATTGATTTAGCTGTTAGATTAGGAGTAGATCCTCGTAAAGCAAATCAAATGGTTAGAGGTGTGGTAACATTACCTCATGGAACCGGTAAAGATGTTAAAGTATTAGCATTAGTAACACCAGATAAAGAAGCAGAAGCTAAAGAAGCAGGTGCTGATTATGTTGGATTAGATGAATATCTTCAAAAAATTAAAGATGGTTGGACAGATGTTGATGTTATAATCACTATGCCAAGTGTAATGGGGAAATTAGGTCCTTTAGGTCGTGTTTTAGGACCAAGAGGTTTAATGCCTAACCCAAAAACAGGTACAGTGACTATGGATGTTGCAAAAGCAGTTGCAGAAGTAAAAGCTGGTAAAATTGACTTTAAAGTTGATAAAACTGGAATTATTCATGCTTCAGTAGCTAAAGCATCATTTGACGTTGATAAAATTACTGAAAATGCAGTAGAATTAATTCATACTATTTTGAAGTTAAAACCTACTACATCAAAAGGAACATATATTAAAAGTATTTATATTTCTAGTACTATGAGCCCGGGAGTAAATGTTGAACCTAAATCAGTTTAATTAAAGTTAAAACTTAGTAATTATGACGAGAGAAGAAAAATCACAAGTAATAGAAGCTTTAACAACGCAGTTAACTGAAGGTAACATTATATATTTAGCTGATATCTCAGGTTTAAATGCTTTAGATACATCTAATTTGCGTAGAGCTTGTTTTAAAGCTAATATAAAATTAGCAGTTGTTAAAAATACATTGCTTGAAAAAGCAATGGAAAAATCTGATAAAGATTTTGGAGAATTACCATCTGTATTAAAAGGAAATACATCTTTGATGTTTTCAGATATAGGTAATGCTCCTGCAAAATTAATTAAAGAATTTCGTAAGAAATCTAAATTACCCTTATTAAAGGGGGCTTATGTTGAACAAGCAATTTATGTTGGCGATGATCAGTTAGATTCATTAGTAAACATTAAATCGAAAGAAGAGCTAATAGGAGATATTATTACTTTATTACAATCACCAGCTAAAAATGTTATTTCAGCATTACAGTCTGGGGGTAATAAATTATCAGGAATTCTGAAAACTTTATCAGAAAAATAAATAAGTGCACTAATAAACTAAATAATAAAATTTAAACAAAGAGAAATGGCAGATTTAAAAGATTTCGCAGAACAACTTGTTAACTTAACAGTGAAAGAAGTAAATGAGTTAGCTAATATTTTAAAAGACGAATATGGTATTGAACCAGCAGTAGCTGTAGCAGTAGCAGGTCCAGCAGCAGCTGGAGAAGCAGCAGCAGATGTTGAACAAAGTGAATTTACTGTAATTTTAAAAGCAGCAGGTCAATCTAAATTAGCGGTTGTTAAATTAGTTAAAGAATTAACTGGTTTAGGATTAAAAGAAGCTAAAGGTATTGTTGATAGCGCACCAGCACCAATTAAAGAAGGTATTTCTAAAGATGAAGCTGAAGGATTAAAAGCATCATTAGAAGAAGCAGGAGCAGAGGTTGAGCTTAAGTAGGCTTTAACATCTAAAACAATTAAAGGTTTAGGTCTTGGAGAGAATCCTTAGACCTAAACCATTTTGCGTATATATTCGTTCTTATATTTTAATAGTTTTTTTAACCTAAAGTTTTGTCCATTGGCCACTAAACAATTCACCGAAAGAATAAACTTTGCATCAGCAAAATTGGTAATGGAATATCCAGATTTTCTGGATATTCAAGTAAAATCTTTTCAAGATTTTTTCCAATTAAAAACCAAAGCTGACGAACGAAGTACTGAAGGATTATATAAAACCTTCCTTGACAACTTCCCAATTACAGATACTCGTAACAATTTTGTGTTAGAGTTTATCGACTACTTTGTTGATCCACCTAGATACTCTATTCAAGAGTGTATAGAAAGAGGGTTAACATATTGTGTGCCTCTAAAAGCACGTCTAAAATTATACTGTACAGATCCTGAACACGAAGATTTTGAAACTATTGTGCAAGATGTTTATCTTGGAACAATTCCTTACATGACTCATAGTGGTACTTTTTGTATTAACGGAGCAGAAAGAGTTGTAGTTTCTCAATTACACCGTTCTCCAGGGGTATTCTTCGGACAGTCATTCCATGCAAACGGAACAAAATTATATTCAGCAAGAGTAATTCCTTTTAAAGGTTCTTGGATAGAGTTTGCAACAGATATCAATCAAGTAATGTATGCTTATATTGATAGAAAGAAAAAATTACCAGTAACTACTTTGTTTAGAGCAATTGGTTACGAAAGAGATAAAGATATTCTTGAAATTTTTGACCTTGCAGAAGAGGTTAAAGTTTCAAAAAGTGGTCTTAAAAAAGTTATAGGTAAAAAATTAGCTGCACGTGTATTAAAAACATGGTTTGAAGACTTTGTGGATGAAGATACTGGCGAAGTAGTTTCTATTGAAAGAAATGAAATAGTATTAGATAGAGACACTATTTTAGAAAAAGAACAAATCGAAGAAATAATTGAGTCTGGTTCTAAAAGCATTTTACTTCATAAGGAAGATAATGAAATGGGTGATTATGCTATTATTCATAATACGCTTCAAAAAGATCCAACAAACTCTGAAAAAGAGGCTGTTGAACATATATACAGACAATTACGTAATGCTGAACCGCCAGATTTTGAAACTGCGAAAGGGATTATAGATAAATTATTCTTCTCAGAACAACGTTACAATTTAGGTGAAGTTGGTCGTTATAGAATGAATAAAAAGTTAAATCTAAACGAAAGTATAGATCAAAAAGTTTTAACTAAATTAGATATTATTACTATTATCAAAAACTTGATAAAATTAGTAAATTCTAAAGCAGAAGTTGATGATATTGATCACTTATCAAACCGTCGTGTTCGTACAGTTGGTGAGCAATTAGCTAGTCAATTTGGTGTTGGTTTGTCTCGTATGGCTCGTACCATTCGTGAAAGAATGAATGTTCGTGATAATGAAGTGTTTACACCTATTGATTTAATTAACGCTAAGACTTTATCATCAGTTATAAATTCTTTCTTTGGTACAAACCAATTATCTCAATTTATGGATCAAACAAACCCATTAGCTGAGATTACACATAAACGTAGGCTATCTGCCCTTGGACCTGGTGGTTTATCAAGAGAAAGAGCAGGTTTCGAGGTTCGAGATGTACATTATACGCATTACGGTCGTTTATGTCCAATTGAAACTCCTGAGGGACCAAATATTGGTCTTATTTCATCTTTAGCTGTATTTGCAAAAGTGAATAATTTAGGATTTATTGAAACACCATATAGAGAGGTAATTGATGGTAATGTTAATATTATTGAAGAGCCTAGATATTTAAGTGCAGAAGAAGAAGAAGGAATGAAATTTGCGCAATCAAATCTTCCTTTAGATGATAATGGTAGATTTGTAGCTGATAAAGTTATTGTTCGTGAAGAAGCTGATTATCCTGTAGTAGAGCCTTCAAAGGTTAATTTTATGGATGTTGCACCTAATCAAATTGCATCAATATCAGCATCGTTAATTCCATTTTTGGAACATGATGATGCCAACCGTGCATTGATGGGGTCGAATATGATGCGTCAGGCCGTACCTTTAATGAGACCTGAATCGCCAATTGTTGGTACAGGTTTAGAACGTAGAGTTGCAAAAGATTCACGTATTTTAATGAATGCTGAAGGTGCGGGTGTAATTGAATATGTAGATGCAGATACTATAGAAATTAAGTATGATAAAACCGAAGAAGATCGTATGGTTAGCTTCGACAGTGACAGTAAAACTTACAACTTAATTAAGTTTAGAAAAACCAATCAAGGAACTTCAATTAACCTTAAACCTATTGTTAAAAAAGGTGATAGAGTTGAAGAGGGACAAGTACTTTGTGAAGGTTATGCTACGCAAAAAGGTGAGTTGGCACTTGGTAGAAATATGAAAGTAGCCTTTATGCCTTGGAAAGGGTATAACTTTGAGGATGCAATTGTAATTTCAGAAAGAGTAGTAAAAGAAGATATCTTTACATCAATACACATTGATGAATATTCGATGGATGTTAGAGATACTAAATTAGGTGCTGAAGAATTAACAAACGATATTCCAAATGTTTCTGAAGAAGCAACGAAAGATTTAGATGAAAATGGAATGATTCGTATTGGAGCTGAAGTAAAACCAGGGGATATACTAATTGGTAAAATTACCCCAAAAGGAGAATCTGATCCAACACCTGAAGAAAAACTACTAAGAGCTATTTTTGGTGATAAAGCAGGTGATGTAAAAGATGCATCTTTAAAAGCTTCACCTTCATTAAGAGGTGTAGTTATTGATAAAAAGTTATTTGAACGTGCAGTAAAAGATAAATCTAAAAGAGCACAAGACAAAATTAGTATTGCGAACTTAGAAAGTAAATATACTGCTAAATTTGAGGATTTACGCTCAATTTTAACTGATAAACTATTTACATTAATTAGTGGTAAAACTTCACAAGGAGTATTAAACGATTTAGGTGAAGAAATACTTCAAAAAGGTAAAAAGTTCACATTAAAAATGTTAAATTCAGTACCTGATTTCGCCTATTTAACAAAAGGTATTTGGACTACTGATAGTCATATTAATGTGCTTGTAGTTGAATTAATACACAATTATAAAATTAAGGTTAACGATTTACAAGGAAGTTTACGTCGTGAGAAATTCACAGTTTCAGTTGGTGATGAATTACCAGCAGGAATTTTAAAATTAGCGAAAGTTTATATTGCTAAAAAGCGTAAATTAAAAGTAGGTGATAAAATGGCAGGACGTCACGGTAATAAAGGTATTGTTGCCCGTATTGTTCGTCAGGAAGATATGCCTTTCTTAGAAGATGGAACTCCAGTTGATATTGTATTAAACCCATTAGGTGTACCATCTCGTATGAATATTGGTCAAATTTATGAAACAGTTCTTGGTTGGGCTGGTCAGAAGTTAGATACTAAGTATGCTACACCAATTTTTGATGGAGCGAGTATTGAACAAATCAATAAAATTACAGATGAAGCAGGTGTGCCTCAATATGGTCATACCTATTTATATGATGGTGGAACAGGAATGCGTTTTGACCAAAAAGCAACAGTGGGTGTTATTTATATGATTAAATTAGGTCATATGATTGATGATAAAATGCACGCACGTTCAATTGGACCATATTCATTAATTACGCAACAACCATTGGGTGGTAAAGCACAATTTGGGGGTCAACGTTTAGGAGAAATGGAAGTTTGGGCATTAGAAGCTTATGGAGCATCTGCTACGTTACGTGAAATGTTAACAGTGAAATCTGATGATGTTTTAGGTAGAGCAAAAACCTATGAGGCTATTGTAAAAGGAGATCCAATGCCAGAACCTGGATTACCAGAATCATTTAATGTATTAATGCATGAGCTTAAAGGCCTTGGATTAGACGTTAGATTAGAGGAATAACAACTAAAAGATAGTTAGGTGGTTTTTTTACCTCCTAACTATTTATATATTTTTACATATTTAAAATTCGAATCCATCATTAGTATTATGGCAAGAAAAAACGAGAAATACACTGTAAAAAAATTTAATAAAATTTCAATTGGTTTAGCATCTCCAGAAGCAATTCTAGAGAAATCAAGAGGAGAAGTATTAAAACCAGAAACCATTAATTACCGTACACACAAACCAGAAAGAGATGGATTGTTTTGTGAACGTATTTTTGGCCCTATAAAAGATTATGAATGTGCTTGTGGTAAATACAAGAGAATTCGCTATAAAGGAATAGTTTGTGACCGATGTGGTGTTGAAGTTACCGAGAAAAAAGTGCGTAGAGATAGAGTAGGACACATTAATTTAGTTGTCCCTGTTGCTCATATCTGGTATTTTAAATCATTACCTAATAAAATGGGATACCTTTTAGGGTTGCCATCTAAAAAGTTAGATATGATTATTTACTACGAACGTTATGTAGTAATTCAACCAGCTGGAGCAAAAAATGCTGAGGGAGAGCCATTACAAAAAATGGATTTCTTAACAGAAGAAGAATATTTAGATATTCTTGAAAGCTTTCCTATTGAAAATCAATATTTAGATGATAATGACCCAGATAAGTTTATAGCTAAAATGGGTGCAGCTTGTTTAATTGATTTATTCAATCGTATTGATTTAGATGTATTATCATATGAATTACGTCATAAAGCAAATACAGAAACATCTAAACAACGTAAAACTGAAGCATTAAAAAGATTAAATGTTGTTGAAGCATTTAGAGATGCAAATAAAAACCGAGAAAATCGTCCAGAATGGATGATAATGAAAGTAATTCCAGTGATTCCACCAGAATTACGTCCATTAGTACCTTTAGACGGTGGTCGTTTTGCTACTTCAGATTTAAATGATTTATATCGTAGAGTAATTATACGTAACAATCGTTTAAAAAGATTGGTTGAAATAAAAGCACCTGAGGTAATTTTACGTAATGAAAAACGTATGTTGCAAGAATCTGTGGATTCATTATTTGATAACACACGTAAATCTTCAGCAGTAAAAACAGAATCTAACCGTCCATTAAAATCATTATCAGATTCATTAAAAGGTAAGCAAGGACGTTTCCGTCAAAACTTACTTGGTAAACGTGTTGATTATTCTGCACGTTCTGTAATTGTTGTTGGACCAGAATTAAAATTATTTGAATGCGGTATACCAAAAGATATGGCCGCAGAACTTTACAAACCTTTTGTAATTAGAAAACTAATTGAAAGAGGAATTGTAAAAACGGTAAAATCTGCAAAGAAAATTATAGATAAAAGAGAGCCTGTTGTATGGGATATTTTAGAGAATGTTTTAAAAGGACATCCTGTAATGTTAAACCGTGCTCCTACATTACACCGTTTAGGTATTCAAGCTTTTCAACCAAAATTAATTGAAGGAAAAGCAATACAATTACACCCATTAGCGTGTACGGCATTTAATGCCGATTTTGATGGTGATCAAATGGCAGTACATTTACCACTTGGACCTGAAGCTATTTTAGAATGTCAATTATTATTATTAGGATCTCATAACATTTTAAATCCAGCGAATGGTGCTCCAGTTACAGTACCATCTCAGGATATGGTTTTGGGATTGTATTATATGACCAAAGAAAGAATATCTACTCCTGAAATTCAAGTTAAAGGAGAAGGATTAACTTTTTATTCTCCAGAAGAAGTTACCATTGCTTACAATGAAAAAGCAGTTGAATTAAATGCGAAAATAAAAGTTAGAACTAAGGATATAAATGAAGTTGGAGAAATAGTTACAAAAATTATTGCAACTACAGTTGGTAGAGTTTTATTTAATGAAGTAGTACCTGAAGAAGCAGGTTATATTAATGAAGTTTTAACAAAAAAATCTTTAAGAGATATTATTGGGAAAATTTTAAAAGTAACCGATGTTCCAACAGCTGGGAAGTTCTTGGATGCCATGAAAGATATGGGTTATATGTTTGCTTTTAGAGGTGGTTTATCATTTAGTTTAGGTGATATTATTATTCCGCCAGAAAAACAAACAATGATTGCAGAAGCAAATGCTCAAGTTGATAATATTATGGTCAACTATAATATGGGTATGTTAACTAATAAAGAGCGTTACAATCAGGTAATTGATATTTGGGGTTCTACAAACAATCGTTTGACAGAACTTTCAATGAAACGTTTACGTGAAGATCAACAAGGGTTTAACTCAGTATATATGATGTTAGATTCTGGAGCAAGGGGATCTAAAGAGCAAATTCGTCAGTTAACTGGTATGCGTGGTTTAATGGCAAAACCAAAAAAATCAACATCAAGTGGAGGAGAAATTATTGAAAATCCAATTTTATCAAACTTTAAAGAAGGATTATCAATTTTAGAATATTTTATTTCAACTCACGGTGCTCGTAAAGGGTTGGCTGATACCGCGTTAAAAACTGCCGATGCAGGTTATTTAACACGACGTTTAGTAGATGTTTCTCAAGATGTGATTGTGAATGAAGTAGATTGTGGAACATTAAGAGGATTGGTTGTTAAACCGCTTAAAAAGAACGATGAAATTGTTGAATCATTAAGTGAAAGAATTTATGGTCGTGTATCTTTACATGATGTTATTGACCCAATTACGGAAGAAATTTTAGTACACGCAGGAGAAGAAATTTCTGATGAAATAGCAATTAAAATTCAAAATTCTCCTATTACGGGTGTTGAAGTACGCTCAGCTTTAACTTGTGAGGCTAAGAAAGGTATTTGTGCAAAATGTTATGGGCATAGTTTATCAACACGAAAAATGGTTCAAAAAGGGGAAGCTGTTGGCGTTATTGCAGCCCAATCAATTGGTGAACCTGGTACACAGTTAACGTTAAGAACATTTCACGTTGGTGGTGTTGCAGGAAATATTTCAGAAGATAACAAACTAGAAGTTAAATTTGCAGGGAAAGCAGTAATTGAAGATTTAAGTACTGTTAAAGGAAAAGATAATGAAGGAAATGAGATTAATATTGTAATTTCAAGAACTTCGGAAATTAAAATCCTTGATGAGAAAACTGGCTTAATTCTTAGTACAAATAATATACCTTATGGTTCAACTATTTTTGTTAAAAATGGACAAAAACTTAAAAGGGATGATGTTGTTTGTAAATGGGATCCTTTTAATGGGGTAATTATTTCTGAATTTGCAGGTACAATTCAATTTGAAAATATAGAGGTAGGTATTAATTATCTGGTAGAAATTGATGAACAAACTGGTTTTCAAGAAAAAGTTATTATTGAATCTAAAAACAAAAAAACCATTCCTACATTATTAGTAATGGATGATAATGAAAATGTTATTAGATCTTATAATTTACCAGTAGGAGCTCACTTAATAGTAGAAGATAAAGAAAAAATAGCATCAGGTAAAATTATTGTGAAAATTCCTCGTAAATCAGGAAGATCTGGGGATATTACAGGAGGTTTACCACGTGTAACAGAGTTATTTGAAGCACGTAATCCTTCTAATCCAGCAGTTGTTTCTGAGATAGATGGTGTTGTATCATTTGGAAAAATTAAGCGTGGTAATCGTGAAATAATTGTTGAATCTAAATTAGGAGAAGTTACAAAATATTTAATTAAACTTTCGAATCAAATTTTAGTTCAAGAAAATGATTTTATCAAAGCAGGAATGCCACTTTCTGAAGGAGCAGTTACACCAAATGATATTTTAAATATTGAAGGACCTGGAAAAGTTCAAGAATATTTAGTGAATGAAATTCAAGAAGTATATCGTTTACAAGGTGTAAAAATTAACGATAAACATTTTGAAGTTGTTGTTCGTCAAATGATGCGTAAGGTAAAAATTATTGATTCAGGAGATACGTTATTTCTTGAAAATGAATTGATTCATAAAAATGATTTTATTGAGGAAAATGATAAAATTTATGGAATGAAAGTTGTTGAAATAGCTGGTGATTCTGAAAATTTAAAAGAAGGTCAAATTATATCATCTCGTGAATTGCGCGATGAAAATTCTGTTTTACGTAGAGAAGATAAAAATTTGGTAGAAGCAAGAGAAGCGAAACCAGCAACAGCTGAACAAATTTTACAAGGTATTACTAGAGCTTCGTTACAAACAAAATCATTTATTTCTGCGGCATCATTCCAAGAAACTACAAAAGTATTAAACGAGGCTGCTGTTAGTGGTAAAGTAGATACTTTAGAAGGATTAAAAGAAAATGTAATTGTTGGTAAACGTATTCCAGCAGGTACAGGAATGAGAGATTACGATAATATTATTGTAGGTTCTAAAGAAGAAATGGAATCAAAATTATAATAAATATGAGCGATCAAAAATCTATAAAAGAAGGACAACTGAATATTGAATTAGACGATAAAACAGCTGAGGGTACGTATGCTAACCTTGCTATTATTAATCATTCCGTTTCAGAGTTTATTGTTGATTTTATAAGCGTTATGCCTGGGCAACCAAAGGCAAAAGTAAAATCAAGAATAATTTTAACCCCTCAACATGCAAAGCGACTGGTGAAAGCCTTAGCTGAAAATGTTAAAAGATTTGAGAAAATTCATGGTGAAATTAAAGATTATGAACAACCTCCAATCCCAATGAATTTTGGCCCCACTGGAGAAGCTTAATCATAAAAAAAACCCGAACAATTGTTCGGGTTTTTTTTATGTGTAATAATTGTTACTGTTTCAAATCTTATTTATAGATTTGCAGCCAATAAATAATAAATTAAAAAATATGAAAATAGCCCTCAAATTACTGGTTGTGTTTTTACTTATAAATACATCAGTAAAAGCACAAAAAAGCAATGATACTATTAAATTAAAAGAAGTGTCAATTGCATCAAACAGAATTTCTTTGCCTTTTTCTAAAACCTCAAGGTCAATTACTCTCATAACTTCAAATGATATTGTCAATTCATCCGCCACTAATGTCGCCGATTTATTACAAAATGTAGTTGGAGTTGATGTGAGACGAAGAGGAGTTGATGGAATGCAATCTGATTTATATATTAGAGGTGGTAATTTTGATCAGACTCTAATTCTTATTGATGGCGTAAAAATGGATGATGTTCAAACAGGTCATCACTCAATGAATGCAATTTTATCTTTAGAAAATATAGAGAGAATTGAGATAATTAAAGGATCTGCAGCACGTATTTATGGGCAAAATGCATTTACAGGTGCTATAAATATTGTAACTAAAGATGTTATTAAAAACGCATTAGATGTTAGCTTAAATTATGGTTCTTATGAAAATAAAAAAGGGACAGTTTCTGTTAATGAAAAATTTGCAGGGGGTAGTCTATTAGCTTCTGTAAATTATCAAAAATCTGATGGCTATAGATTTAATACTGACTTTCAAAATGTAGCTTCATTTATAAAAACAACCTACAAAAAATATAATTTTGTAGCTTCATTCGCTCAACGTAAATTTGGAGCAAATGGTTTTTATGCTAGCCCTAATTTTAAAGACCAATATGAAGAAACACAAACTAGTTTAGTTACTTTAGGAACAACTTATAGTTCTGAAAAAGTAACAGTTAAACCGCGCATGTATTGGAGAAGAAATCAGGACATGTATTTATTTTTGCGACAAGACCCTTTATATTATAGAAATTTACATGTTTCAAATAAAATTGGAGGAGAAATAAATGTAGTAGTAAATTCTAATTTGGGTAAAACAGGTGTAGGGTTAGATATTTCAAGAACATTTTTAATAAGTAATAATTTAGGAAATCATAATAGAACGGCAGTTACAGGTTTTTTTGAACAACGATTTCAAGTATTAGATGGAAAATTAGATATTACTCCAGGCGTTGCTATCAGTTATTATTCTGATTTTGGAACGAAGTCTTTTCCAGGGATTGAAATTGGATATAGATTATCAGATGTTACAAAAGTATATGCTAATTCAGGTTATACATACAGAGTTCCTACATTTACTGATATGTTTTATGTTGGTCCAACAACCCAAGGAAATCCTAATTTAAAACCTGAATCAGCTTTTTCAAATGAAATTGGAATTAAAATGAATCCAACTAATTTTGCAATTGATTTTGTTGTATTTAACAGAAATTCAAATAACTTAATTGATTGGAATAAAGATACTGAAGTAGATAAATGGGAAGCAAGAAATTTTAGCCAGGTGAATACGCTTGGTTTTGAAACAAACTTAACATATAATTTTGATATAAATAATTATACTCAAAGTTTTAATATAGGATATTCATTTATAGATGATGATATTAAAGATAATAATGTTCAATATACACGTTATTCTTTAAATAGTATTAAACATCAATTTAACTCAAGTATAGATTTTAAATTGAATTCTATTTTTAATCAAAATATAGCTTATCGATATGTTGAAAGAACAAATGGAGAAAATTATACTGTTGTTGATGCTAAGTTATTAGCAACTTTAAAAAGTGGTGTTGAACTATCAATTGTAGCTAATAATATTTTTAATACAGAATATACAGAAACCAATTTAGTTCCAATGCCAAAAGGTAATGTGATGTTTGGGTTTAAGTATAGCATTTACTAAAATTAAAAATAAATAATTTGTTGTAAATTGGTTGATTAAAACAATCTATTTATGGAGGAAAGAATAAAATCGTTTGATGCGTTTTACCCATTTTATTTGAAACAGCATAGCAATAAAACATGTAGATTATTGCATATTATTGGAACTACATTTGTAATAGCGTTGGTTATTACTTCAATATATCATGCAAATCCACAACTATTAATTTTTGTACCGCTTTCAGGATATGGTTTTGCTTGGATAGGGCATTTCTTTTTTGAAAAAAATAATCCAGCTACATTTAAATACCCACTTTGGAGTTTAAAATCCGATTTTAAAATGTACTTCGATATACTATCTGGAAAAATTTCCATTGATTCATCAAAAGATTAAAACCTTTTTGTAATTTTTTAAAGGTATTTTTTCTGTGTGAATACATAATAATGAGTTTTTGAAAGTTTAGGGAATTATTTCAAAATTTTTAACACAAGTTTTTAGTTATTCTTGATTCAGATAATACAATCTTGAATAAATGTAAAGCATCCTTTGAACTTAATATAGAGAATGTTCCAAATCATTTTAATTTACTTTAAAAAGGGTTAGAGTATAAATGAAAAAATAATAAGATACTTCCCAGTTCCTGCAACTTATTTAATTTATTGCGATACAACCGAAAGTTGTGCCCATTATAATTTTAATTATTATGAGCGTTCTAATTTAATATAAATATTGAATAATTTAAACAATGTAAAATTATGTTATTTATTGATAATATGGCAATATAAGTTATTATAAATATAAATAAAACAATATAGAATGAACATTTTGTTAATAAAATATGAAATCGGTAATATTATATTGTTAGAATTGGAAATATGAAGTATATTTGCAGGAGAAATAACAGTTAAAAATAAGTTGGTTTGAAAGATAAAAAAGTAAAAACACAAGAGAATAAAGGAAGAACAAACACAGTTAATTTTAAAAATGTGAAAAGTATAACTTGGAACAGTAAAAGAAGATTTGAAATATAAGATTAGACGAAAAATTATAACAATTATTTGAATTAAAAGCGATAGGCATACCTATCGCTTTTTTAATTTTTAATTAAAAAATCTCTTGAATATCAATGGCTAAATTCTTTAAGAATTGAACAGTTTTATTTATTTCTAAACTCAAAACAGTATCATTTTCAATAAAAGGAACTTCTTTTCTATATAGTTGTATAAACGATTCTAAAAATGGAGATGTTTTAACCGGTAATCTAAAATAGAGTGCTTGTGAAGCATTTAACAACTCAATAGCTAAAATAGTTTCAATATTATCAACAATTTGTTTTGCTTTTGTAGCGGCATTTGCACCCATACTTACGTGATCTTCTTGTCCATTACTTGATACTATTGAGTCAATGGAAGCAGGTGTTGCTAATTGTTTATTTTGGCTAACAATACTTGCTGCTGTATATTGAGGAATCATAAAACCACTATTTAATCCTGGGTTTTTCACTAAGAAAGGAGGTAAATTACGAAGACCAGAAACAAGTTGAAATGTTCTTCTTTCAGAAATGCTTCCTAATTCTGCCATAGCAATACTTAAAAAGTCAAAGGCTAAAGCTAAAGGTTGTCCGTGAAAGTTTCCACCTGAAATTATTTCATCAGTTTCAATAAAAATATTAGGATTGTCTGTCACAGAATTGATTTCTGTTAAAAAAGTTTTTTTACAATAATCTAAAGCATCTTTACTTGCCCCATGAACTTGTGGCATACATCTAAAAGAATATGGATCTTGTACATGTTCTTTATATTGTTCAATTAATTCACTTCCATCTAAAAAATTACTAATTCGTTTTGCAGTTTTTATTTGACCTTTATGAGGTCTAATAAAATGAATCAATTCATTAAAAGGTGAAATTCTACCGTCAAATGCTTCTAATGAAATACTACCAATTAAATCGGCTAAATAAGAAAGTTTAAATGATTTCAAAATCAAATGAACTCCATAGGCGTTCATAAATTGTGTTCCATTTAGTAATGCTAAACCTTCTTTTGATTTTAATTCAATTTTACTCCAATTAAATTTAGTTAAAAGTTCTTCCCCTGAAATTCGTTCACTATTATAATAAACTTCGCCTTTGCCAATTAGAGGCAATGCTAAATGAGCTAAAGGAGCCAAATCACCTGAAGCACCTAAAGATCCTTGTGTATAAACAATAGGAGTAATATTATTATTGAAAAATTCGATGAGCCGTTCAACTGTTTCTACTTGTACTCCAGAGTGCCCATAACTTAAAGACTGAATTTTAAGAAAAAGCATTAATTTTACAATATCTTTTGGAACTTCGCTTCCTGTTCCACAAGCGTGGCTCATGACTAAGTTCTCTTGAAGTAATTGTAAATTATCATTGTCAATTTTCACATTGCATAATGATCCAAAGCCAGTATTAATTCCATAAATAGGAGCAGAGTCTGATTTTATTTTTTTATCTAAATAGCTTCGGCAATTATTAATTTTTCCGATAGCTTCTTCAGAAAGTTTAAGTTGTTTTTCAGTTAATAAAATATCACTTAAAATATCAAAATTTAATTGTTTAGAATCTATATAATGTATGTTGCTCATGTCCTGTTTTTAAAGGTATCAAAATTCAATAATCCAATTGAGATATGCAAATTATTTGTTAAAGTAATGTTATTTTTACCTTGTAAGAGAATAAATTTTATCTTTGACAGATTATTAACAAATTAGGTATTTAATATGAAAAAAATATGGTTTTTTGTTGCTGTATTAATGGTGATTTCTTGTAAAAATGAAGCGCCAAAAGATTATGCAATTATTTTAGGTAATATTACAAATAAAATAGGAGAACTCACGCTAAATAGTTCTGATAGATTAATTAAAAAAGTAATTAAAGTTGCTGAAGATGGAAGTTTTATTGATACGATTAGAGTTAAAACCGATACTTATATATTGAATGATGGAAAAAATAGAACATCGGTTTATATTGATGCAGGAAATAACATAAATATTAGCTACAATGCTAATGACTTTGAAAATAGTTTAATATTTTCGGGTGTTGGTTCTGAAATAAGTAATTATTTATTTTCTAAAGAGAAAAAAGAAAAGGAATTAACAGGTAATAGCACTGAAGTATATAAACTGGAAGAAATAGAATATAAGACTAAATTTAATGAAATTAAAACTGCTTCACAAGAAATATTAGCTACTTCAATAGGTATTTCAGAAGAATTTAAAGTAAAAGAGTTAAGAAATATTAACTATTCATACTTATATCAAATTTCTATTTATCAACAATATCACGAACATTATGCTGAAAAACCCAATTTTAAAACAACTGAAGGATTTTTAGAGGAATTAAAAGACCTTAATTATGAAAATGAAGAAGACTTTACATTTTCTGGTGATTATGAAAAATTAGTTACTTCCCATTTTGATGATGAGGCTGCTAAAATAGTAGAAAAAGACTCCATTGCAGAAGATATTGCTTTTATAAATATTGTTGGCACAATTCCAAATGAAACTATAAAAAATAGGCTATTATTTGATAATGCGAAATATTCGGTAACTTATACGAATGATTTAGAAACTTTTTATAATGAATTTATGAAGGTTTCAACTAATGAAGATAATAATAAAGTAATTACCGAAAGCTACAATAAATTAAAAACGGTTGCAAAAGGAGAACCTTCACCTCAATTTGAAAATTATAAAAATTTTGCTGGAGGATCGACTTCATTAAGTGATTTAAAAGGGAGATATGTTTATATTGATGTTTGGGCAACTTGGTGTGGACCTTGTAAAAGAGAAATACCTTTTCTTCAAAAAGTTGAAAAACAATATGAAGGTAAAAATATTCAGTTTGTGAGTCTTTCAGTAGATAAGTTAGACGATCTTGATAAATGGAAAAAAATGGTTAAGGAAGAACAATTAGGAGGAATTCAGTTATATGCTGATAAAAGTTGGGAATCTGATTTTGTTACAGGATATTTAATAAAAGGAATTCCTCGTTTTATTTTAATTGATCCAAACGGAATTATTGTAAATTCTAATGCCCCAAGACCTTCTGAAAGTAAATTGATTGACTTATTTAATGAATTAAGTATATAATATAATAACTAATATAAAACAATGAAAAAAATAATTTGGATTTTTGTAACACTTATAATTGTATCTTGTAATAATGATGTTAAAGATTATGTGACTTTAAAAGGGACTATTAAAACTGCAGGAGTTGAAAAAATAACAGTACAAGGAAGAGGTTTTTCTAAAGAAATTACAGTTGATGCTAATGGTACGTTTTCCGATACTTTAACAGTAACAAAAGGGTTACATGCAATTGTTAATGGAAATGATAGAATTACATTGTATTTAAAAAATGGCTATGATTTAAATTTAGAATTTAAAGGTGAAAAGTTTTCTGAAGGTATTTCTTTTAAAGGAAATGGAGCTGGAACAAATAATTTTATGGAGAATAAACGCTCGTTTTATATGAGTGATTTAGCCAATCCTAAAACATATTTTAAATTAGATAAAAAGAATTATGAAGCTAAAGTTAGTGAAGCTAAGTCTATGTTGAAAGGGTATAAAGACAATGCAACGAATCTAGATTCAATAATTGTTAAAATGGACGAAAGAAATGACAAAATGTTTTTCGGCTATATAGAATCTAATTATGAAAAAATGCATGAAAATATGGTGCGTTTTGCTAAAGGAAATCCATCTCCAGCATTTGTTAACTATGAAAATAGTAAAGGAGGAACAACTTCATTAAATGATTTAAAAGGGAAATATGTTTTTATTGATGTTTGGGCTACTTGGTGTGCGCCTTGCAAAGCTGAAATACCATATTTAAAAACATTAGAAAAGAAATTCCATGGTAAAAATATTGAATTTGTAAGTATTTCGGTAGATAAACCTGAAGCTCATGAAAATTGGTCTCAAATGGTTAAAAACGAAGCGTTAAGTGGTGTGCAATTATTTGCTGATAATAATTTTGAATCAGAATTTGTTGTAGAATATGGTATAAATTCTATTCCCAGATTTATTTTAATTGATCCGGAAGGAAATATTGTTGATGCTGATGCTGACAGACCTTCAAATCCAAAATTGAAAGCTTTATTTATAGAATTGGGAATTTAAAATTTTAATAAATAAGAAATTAAAGTTGTTTAAAAAGTAAAGAGATTCATAATACTAGAATAAAGTTCGGATTGATGTAATTTTATTTTTTAAACAACTTTTTTTATGTTTAGAAGCTTAATAATTTTACGCTTCAGTGGAAGGTTTACCGTTTTCTTCATTAACTTCTTCAATTTTTTCTTGATTGAATAAATCTAATATAGCATTGGGTAAATATTCTAAAATAGAACTTGCTGTAAAAGTTTCATAACCAGTTTCCTGAATCGCAATATCAGCAGTTTTTCCATGTAAATAAACGCCAAATATAGCAGCGTGTTTAGGTTGATAACCTTGCGCAATAAGTCCAGTGATAAGTCCCGTTAGCACATCACCACTTCCAGCTGTTGCAAGTGCTGGATTTCCAGTGGAGTTAAAATATATTGATTCACCATCAATAATAGCAGTGTATGTGCCTTTAATAACAAAAATCACATGATAATCTTTAGAGAATTTTGAAGCAATTTCTAGTTTATCATAATCGTTTTTCCAAGTGCCAATTAAACGCTCCAATTCTTTAGGGTGTGGTGTTAAAACAGTGTTTTCGGGTAAATATTCCAGCAACGATTTATTTTGAGCAAGTAAATTAATAGCATCTGCATCAATAACTAATGGTCGCTCATTTTCTTTAATAAATTTATCAAACCCTATAGCAGTTTTTTCAGAAGTTCCCATTCCTGGTCCAATGCCAATTACAGTTGGGTTTGTTTTAAAATTATAATACGTTAAAATTTGTTCATCATCAACTTCAACCATTGCTTCTGGTATAGAAATTTGTAAAATGTTATAACCGCATTTTGGGAGATAGGTAGTAACTAAACCACTACCAATTTTTAAGGCAGCTTTTGTTGCTAATGTAACAGCTCCAATTTTACCAAAACTCCCACCAATTATTAGCGAATGTCCATAGGTTCCTTTATGTGACCACTTATTACGTGGTTTGTATAAAGGTAAGATGTCACTTTTTAAAATATAATACAATTTTGCTTTTAAACTATGTATAAAATCTTCATTTAAACCAATATCTAGCACTTCCCAAGTATTGATATATTCTTTGTTTTCTGGAAGTAAAAATGCTAATTTTGGAGTTTGAAACGAAAGTATATGACCAGCTCTTAAAACAACTTGTTTAGGTAGTACAGTTTTATCACAAAAAAGTCCGGAGGGAACATCAATGGCGAGTGTAAATACTTTTGTGCTGTTTAAATATTGAATTAATTTTTTTGTAAATCCTTCAGGTTTTCTTGTTAATCCATTTCCGAAAATCGCATCAATTACAATATCTTCAAAAGAAACTTCAGGGAAATCATTTTCGTTATTTAGTACTGTTGGCCATTCTCCGAATTCTTTAATTAGATTGTAATTTGTTAAAAATTCATCAGTTCTTTTATCGCTAAAATTAACGATATAACATTTTACATTGTAACCATGTTGAAATAAATGTCTTGCAATTACTAAACCATCACCACCATTATTTCCAATACCACAAAATACATGAATTTTAATGTTCTGACCTTGCAAGCGACTGTGTAACCATTGAAAGCAAAGTGTGGCAGCATGCTCCATTAAATCAATAGAAGCTATATTGTTGTTTAAAATAGTAGCTTTATCGGCTTTTGTAAGTTGTTTTGGAGATAAAATATACATACTAATAAAGTTACTAAAAAAAACCTCTCGAAGTTGAGAGGTTTAGTTTAAATTTTATCCTTTAAAAACGCCCATGTTTATATATTTATTCATTCGTTGTTTTATCAATTCTTTAGAAGATAAGTCTTTTAATTCTTTATAAGCTTTAAGAATGGTTTTTTCAACCTCTTTAAAAGCAGTTTCTCTGTCATAGTGAGCTCCTCCAAGGGGTTCTTTAATAATACCATCAATTAACTTTTGTTTTTTCATATCTTCAGCAGTTAATTTTAAGGATTCAGCAGCTTCTTCTTTATGTTCCCAACTTCTCCATAAAATAGAAGAACAAGATTCAGGTGATATAACTGAATACCAAGTATTTTCCATCATGTAAACTCTATCTCCAACGCCAATACCTACTGCACCGCCTGAAGCTCCTTCACCAATTACTATGGTAATAACAGGAGTTTTAAGTCTAGTCATTTCTAAAATATTTCTAGCAATAGCTTCACCTTGCCCGCGTTCTTCAGCTTCTAAACCTGGATATGCACCTGGTGTGTCTAACAAAGTTACTACTGGAATACTAAATTTTTCAGCCATTTTCATCAAGCGTAAAGCTTTTCTGTAGCCTTCTGGATTTGACATTCCAAAATTTCTGTATTGTCGAGTTTTTGTGTTGTATCCTTTTTGTTGACCGATAAACATAAATGACTGATCTCCAATTTTACCTAAACCACCAACCATTGCTTTGTCATCACCTACTGTTCGGTCTCCATGTAATTCCATAAAGGTATCACCTGTAAGCGCATTAATATGATCTAACGTATAAGGTCTGTTTGGATGACGAGAAAGTTGTACTCTTTGCCAAGCAGTCAGGTTTTTGTATATATCTTTTTTTATTTTAAGTAATTTAGTTTCAATGTTTTTACAACTCTCGGTCATATCAACATCACTTTCTTTACCAATTAATTCACATTTAGTAAGTTGTTCTTCTAATTCTTTAATAGGTAATTCAAAATCTAAATATTCCATATTTTTAAGTTTGGATCTAATTACAAATATAATAACTTCTAAATTTTGAAAGTTATATTATTCTCTTTTTTTATTTTTTAAAATTCCATTAATAATAACTGTAATAATAATAACGATTGCACCAATATAAAATTGGGGACTCATTCTTTCTTTATCTCCAAAAAACAGAACAGCTAAAATAATACCATAAACTGGTTCTAAATTTACTGTTAGCATTACAGTGTATGGAGTTAAGTATTTCATAATTTTTACAGAAACTACAAAAGCATAGGCGGTACAAATACTGCTTAATATTAATAGATAAATGATATCTGAATTTTTCAAAGAGAAATCTTGAATTGAGAAATCAGCTATTGTTAAAACATAAACAGTGATAAATCCAACACCAAAAAGTAATTGGTAAAATGAAATTACAACAGCTTCATGTTTTTTAATATATAGGCCATTTAATACTGTAAATAACGCAGATAAAAATGAGGCTATTAATGCATAAATTATTCCTAAAGTATATTGACTTTCTACATTGAAAATAATATATAATCCAGCAATTACTATAAGTCCAAAAAATAATTCTAAAAATATTAACCTTCTTTTAAAAAATAAAGGCTCAATTAGTGATGTAAATAATGCTCCAGTACTCATTGCAACTAAAGCAATTGATACATTTGCTACTTTTATAGCTGAAAAAAATGCAATCCAATGTAAAGCTATAATAATACCGCTAAGTAAAAATTTCAGTAATGCTCTTGGAGACGTTTTTAGAGATTTTTTTTTAATTAAAAAATAGATGAAAAGAATTAAAACTGCAAAAAACATTCTATACCACACTAATGGAATTGCATCAACACTAATTAAAGCGCCTAAAATAGCTGTAAACCCCCAAATAAATACCAAAAAATGGAGATGTATATAGTTGTTTAGTTTAGTTTTTGGCATTTTTAAAGTATAAATAGATTGCTAATGCCCCAAAAATGATATTTGGTGACCATACCATTATAAATGAATTTGTATTTGCCCCAGCTCCTAATACTTCAGCAATTTTTAAGAAAAAAACATAAATAAACATTAAGGATATGCCAATTGCAAGATTAACTCCCATTCCGCCTCTTCGTTTTTTTGAAGCAAGAGCAACCGCAATAAAAGTTAATATATAAGATGAAACAGGTAAACTAGTTCTTTTATGAAACTCTACTAAATAGGTGTTTAAATTACTAACACCACGTTTTTTAGATTGTTGAATAAAATCATATAATTTAAAAGATGTCATTTCTTTGGCCATATAGGCTATATTTACTAAGTCTTTAGGCGTAAAAGTAAAAGTAGTATCTAATTTTGTACCATATTCAATACTGTCTTTGTTCTTAAAAAGGTATCTTTTCCGATAGTTGGTAAGTGTAAATGTACTATCTTTTTCTTTCCATTTAATATTATCAGAAAATAATTTATAGGTTAGTTTGTTTCCTTCAAACTTTTCATAGGAAAAATTATAACCCATATTTGCATTAACCCTATAGTTCTTTATAAAAATATAATCATTAGGACCTAATTGTAAATTAATATTTGTTAAATAATTTGCATCAATATTTTGCTTGTTTACATAAGTCCTTATAAATTCCTCATATATTTTGTTACTACGTGGTACAATAAAATGGTTCATGAGTAATGCAAAAATCGTAATAATTGATGCTCCTATAAAATAAGGCCTAAGAAATCTAGTAAATGATATTTTGGCTGAATGAATGGCAATAATTTCTGTATTACTCGCTAATTTTGAAGTAAAAAAAATAACAGCAATAAATAATGCCAAAGGCAAAAAAGTATTCCCAAAAATAATGATGAAATTTATGTAATATTCTTTAATAATTTCACCTACTGATAAGTCAGGATACCTTAAGAATTTATCAATTTTTTCAGCTACATCAATAGCAATTGCAATAGGTAATAATAACGTTAATACTAAAGCAACAGAGCCTAAATATTTTTTTAAAATGTATTTATCAAGTAATCTCAATTGCTAACTTTTTTATTAAAGTCTTTTGTCTAATTGTTTTACCATGCGGTTTTTCCACTCCGTAAAATCTCCTGCTAATATATGCTTTCTTGCTTCACGAGTCAACCATAAATAAAAACCTAAATTATGAATTGAAGCAATTTGTTTTCCTAATAATTCGTTTGAAGCAAACAAATGACGTAAATATGCTTTTGAATATAAAGTATCTACAAAAGTTATATCCATATCATCTATAGCAGAAAAATCATTTTCCCATTTTTTATTTTTAATATTAATGGTTCCGTGCGCTGTAAATAACATTCCGTTACGCGCATTACGTGTTGGCATCACACAGTCAAACATATCTATTCCCAATGCAATATTTTCTAAAATATTTATTGGAGTACCAACGCCCATTAAATATCTTGGTTTATCTTCTGGAAGAATTGCTGTAACAATTTCAGTCATTTCATACATTTCTTCAGCAGGTTCACCAACAGAAAGTCCTCCAATGGCATTTCCTTCAGCTCCAACAGAAGCAATAAATTCAGCAGATTGTTTTCGTAAGTCTTTATAAGTACTACCTTGAACTATTGGAAAAAAAGCTTGACTATGATTGTATTTTAATGGTGTTTTATCTAAATGAGTAATACAACGGTTTAACCAACGATGTGTCATATGCATAGAGCGTTTGGCATAGCTATAATCACAAGGATAAGGTGTACATTCATCAAAAGCCATAATAATATCAGCACCAATTGTGCGTTGTATTTCCATCACGTTTTCAGGTGTAAATATATGGTAAGAACCATCAATATGACTTTTAAATTTCACACCTTCTTCTTTGATTTTTCTTCTTGCGGAAAGAGAATAGACTTGATAACCACCACTATCGGTTAAAATATTACGATCCCAATTCATAAATTTATGCAAACCGCCGGCTTGCTCTAAAATTTGCGTTTTTGGTCGTAAGTATAAATGATAAGTATTTCCTAAAATAATATCTGGATTTATTTCGTCTTTTAATTCGGATTGGTGAACACCTTTAACAGTACCAACAGTACCAACAGGCATAAAAATTGGTGTTTCAATGGTGCCGTGATCGGTAGTTATTATTCCAGCTCTTGCCCTGCTTTGAGCGTCAGTTTTCTTTAATTCAAATTGCATCGTCGGCAAAGATAGTTATATAATTTTGAAAGAGTAAAAAATTAAATGACAGATACTATTAAATATTGAAGTTAAATTTGAAGTTAAATTTTTAGCTATTTCTTCTCCTTTTAGGTTGAAAGCTTTGGTTTCTATTTTTTGAAGAAAATTTAATTTTTGAAGACGCTTTTTTCTGAATATCTTCAGATGCTTCTTCAGTTTTAGAAGAAGTAGAAATCATTTCATTTATTAGATGCATTTCTTCTGAAGTTAATGCTCTCCATTCACCAACTTTTAAATTATCTAAGTTGATATTCATAATTCGTGTGCGTTTTAATTTGGTAACATTATAATCTAAATACTCGCACATTCTTCTAATTTGTCTGTTTAAACCTTGCGTTAATATAATTTTGAAAGTATTTTTATTGAGTTGTTCAATGAAGCATTTTTTTGTTACTGTTCCTAAAATAGGAATCCCCTGACTCATTTTTTGAATAAAATTAGTTGTAATTGTTTGATTTACGGTTACAATATATTCTTTTTCATGATTGTTTCCTGCTCTCAGAATTTTATTTACAATATCACCATCGTTAGTTAAAAAAATTAAACCTTCCGAAGGTTTATCTAATCTTCCAATTGGGAAAAGACGTTCAGGGTGATTGATGAATTTTATAATATTTTTACGTTCTTTAGAATCTGTTGTGCAAACAATTCCAATAGGTTTATTGAATGCAATATATAAAGTTTTGGGCTTGACTTGTAAAAGTTTTCCGTTGATTTTAACAACATCACCTTCAGTAACACGATTTCCTAATTGAGTTGGTTTCCCATTAATGGTAACCTTTCCATCTACAATTAATTTTTCAGCTTCTCTACGAGAACAAATCCCAGTACTGCTAATGTATTTATTTAAATTAATTGAATTTTCGTTCGTATTTTCCACGTATAGAAATTTAAAGCGACAAAGTTACTAAAATAATGTTTTGTATTTATTTCAAAGAAACACTTATTATGCTTATTCCATGCGAGTCTTCTAATTGGTTATTTGGAATACCGGGACCAATTGAAAATTGGATACTTTCACTATTTTGTATCTTAAATTCCGAATGAATAGTATGCTCCAAATAATACGATAAAAAACTTGGATAAGGTCTTGGTAATGTTACTGTTTTTACAGGTTTTAACTCTTTTAGTGAAAGTTTGTACTCTTTTAGTTCAGTGCCAATTTCAATAACTTTCCCAAATGAAGATCCATCATTCATTACAAATGCTATTTGCAATTTACAAGGTTTATTGTTTAAAGCGTGACCATAAAAGATAAGATTTTCTTTTGAAGTTAAATCTGTTTTTCGTCCTTCAATTTTATCTAAAATAAAATGTTTGAAGCTATAATCATAAATTGGCTTGGCGTTTAAATTTTCATTGTCCTGCACAAACAATTTTTCAATATTTACTTGATATTCTGCTTCATTCTCATTTATTGTTGGTACCAATTTAAATGTATTTCGCCATTCTTTAACTAATAAATCTGAATCCTTTTTAGCATTAAAAAGATAAATAGGATTTGATGCCGGTACTACACGAATTTCATAAGTACTTCTGTCATAAAAATACCAATCCTTTGGCTCTCCTTCTAAATTTGCAGGAAATGTTATAGACTTATTTTCTTCTTTTACAATAATTTGATATTTTAAATAGCCTATTGTTATTATTTCGGCTGGGATTTTTACTGAATAATTATAACCATTTTTTTTCATGGCAAAAATTTCTCTTTTAAAACCATTATATAACCATAATTCAACTTTTTCAGGATTTTTTGGAGCTACAATTTGTGCAGTAATTTCCAACGCAGTATTCTCCGAAATTTCTTTAATCGGAATGTGTTTTAAATAGGTTTTAGTAACGTTACTTTTTGGAGCAAAAAAATCATTCAATTTATTATTTTCCCAATCGTCATTTGAAGACCAATTTTTAGCTATTCCTTTTTTACTTAAAATATAAGTTCCTGGCATTATAGAAAACGAGGTTTCGTTTACTGCAGTTGAATAATTATTTTCATCATTAATTGCTTCAATAGTAAAATTTGAACCTAAATCATTTAGATTAATTTTCATTTTCCACGAAGCCCAATTTACAACTCCAACAATTTTTTCAGGACTGTTGTGTCCAAACGGATTATCAACCCAAATAGCATCGGGCATTACTTCTAAACGCCAAACACCTTTACTTAATTTATCCATATCGTTTTTTACATTTTTGTCAAGAACTTTAGCGTAATGTTGTGTCTTAGTTATTCTGGTGTGCCCCATCATTGAAGAAACATTTTCTATAGCAACTCCATTACCTAGGGTTATGGTTGTTGCAAATGTATGTCTAGCAACATAATGAGTTATTTTTTTGTATATATTACATAAATTTGCTATCTCTTTTAAATATTCGTTAATCTTCTGGTTACTAATTTTTGGGAGTAGCATATCACCATCTAAATGAGCATACTTATCTATAATCCGTTTCACCGGAGGCAAAACGGGAACATTAGATTTTATATTAGTTTTTATCTAATAAGAGTTATCATTATCTTTTATTAGATTTTTTTTAGTTAATTTTTCTACATCTACAGGAGAGTAACTGGTATAACATGAAAACAAAAAGATGTCTTTGACCTTAATTTAGTCTTTCCGTACTAAATACTTTTGCTTCAATACTTTCAAGTTCATCTTTGGTTAGGAATACTACATCTTCAATTACTAGTTTCTCATCATAACATAAAAAAGGGTTAGTAGTATTTAAATTATATTTAATTCCATATTTACACACAGTTTTAAAACATTGAAAATATTTTACTACTGAATTATGACTAATACCAACCATACTCTTAAAAGATGCTGTTGTAATTAAGATTGAATAAACTAATTTAAAAACAAAACCCAATAAATCATTTGATTTATTGGGTTTTTAGCGGAGAATGAGGAACTAGCCAAAAAATTGAAAACATTGTGTTTACAGGGCTTACCAAAGGAGTGAAAATCTACTGACACCGAACAAGCCACCTCAATTAAAACTTTAACACATTTTAACATAATTCATTGCAAATTAAATGTCTAGAATTCAAAATCCTTTTTTGAATGATTCGAAAAACAGAGGAATACGCGGTTGTTAATATGAAGGTAAAGGAAATTTAAAAAGAAGTATTTTTCATTATAATTAGGATGCTATTATAGTTGTAGGTTAGAGAGTTAAACTTAAAGGGTATCCTCAATTTAGAATTTTAACAAATAAAAAACAACCCCATCTCCAGCAGTATTCAGTTCCGTTGCACTCCACCAAATACAGCTTCCAATTCTCCACAGTAAAAGCTTCCTAAAAGTCAGCACTTACTCTTTGCCTTTGCGCTTTTAAAATCTGTTTCCATAAGAAACAATACAATGAAATATAAACATACTGTTGGAAAAAAAGCGTTCGTCATACGCTCCATTTTGTTTTATTAATAGGTGAGCAATTGTGACAAAGGATTATTTGTAACTGCTCTTACAACTTATAATTTTTAATAAAATATGCTAAATACTCAGGAACTAAAGTGCCTAAATAGTATGGTAAGTTCATTAATAAATAGGGTACTCCACTAGGTGTTTTTGTTTCTTGTATTTCAAATTTACCAGCATAAATTCTTACAGCGTATGGGTGGTTTGTTCGTTCTACAAATTGATGTAATGATTTTAATGAACCAGTACTTCCCGACTTTATTTCAATAGGTATCACTTTTTCATCAATAGCGTAAACCAAATCTACTTCCGATGAAGCTTGCTTTTTTTCTCTAACCCAAAAATGTGGTAATTCAGCCTTTTTACTTTGAATGGAAATCAATTCTTGTGTTATTATATGAGGTATAATAGCTCCTTTATAACTCTGACTTAAATCTTCTAAGACTAGCATTTTAGCACTTATACCTAAAATGTAATTTAAAATACCTGTGTCTAGAAATTGCAATCGAGGCGATTTTTTTAGGTCGGGAAGTATAGGCACTTCTGTGGAGGTGGTTGGATATATCAGTTGAATAATTTTAGCTTGATGCAAATTACGCATCGCTTCACCAACTTCTCTTGATTGGTAGTTAGATTTTCCAAAATTCTGAAATTTAATGCGCTCATCAACAGAATATGCCGCCGTTGCCATGACATGTTTAAGCACATTTTTAGCACTTGTATTAGAAGCATATTTTTCTGTATCACTGATATAGGAACTCCAAATACTCTCATATATAGAGGCTAAATCTGCTACACTCTTGTTTTGGGTGTATTCACTAACTACTTCTGGCATCCCTCCTATAATAGTGTATTGATTAAATAAATTGAGTAAGATTTTGTGAGCGACTGGTTTTATGGGGATAGATTTTAGTTGTTCTAGGCTAGTATTATGACCAATTGCTTGTAAATATTCTATAAAATTGAAAGGATACAAGTATAAAAATTCAACTCTACCTACCGGGAAACTTTGAACATCTTTAAGTGCAAATTCAAGTAAAGAACCTGCAGCTATAATGTGTAATTCGGGTGCTTCTTCATAAAAATAACGTAATAGTTGAATAGCTTTTGGTTGTTCTTGTATCTCATCTATAAAAAGTAATGTATTACTGATATTTTTTGTAGTAATGTTGTTTGAAATTAATAAAGCTTCAATAATCATTTTTACATCATCTGTCTCTTCAAAGTACTGACTATCTACTTTTTTCTCTAAATTGAGATATAACAGATGGTCATAGGTTTTTGAAAACTCTTTTATTAGGGTAGTTTTGCCTACCTGCCGTGCTCCTCTGAGAATTAGTGGTTTT